>ERZ802826.33-NODE-33-length-47577-cov-32.2489_pt1 | contig 47577 bp, 53 predicted proteins | sample MGYA00345651_ERZ802826 | MGnify/ENA primary metagenome ERZ802826 (study PRJEB30503, sample SAMEA104212371) | marine metagenome | biome: Westerlies Biome; feature: [SRF] surface water layer (ENVO:00010504) within the epipelagic zone...; material: water (ENVO:00002006)...
GGGCCTTGGCCTGATCGCGACCAGCCAAACGCAGGTGGCCTCTCCAGGGGCTGCGAGCCTGCCAACGGATGCGCGTCTTATTGAGTAGCTCGATGATCAAGAGGCAACCTTGAATCAACGTCTGCAAGCCGAATCATTGCTTCGGGTGTTTGTTCGCGGCCAGCTCGCCAGCTTTTACTGGGGACAATTTGCGTCATCACTGATTGATCTTGGTTTGAGCAGCGATGAAAGCGTGGACGTTCGCGTTGAAACGAATGCCAGCAGTACGCGCCTATGGCTGACCCCCAAACGTGGAAGTGAACGCTACGTAGCAATCGTGCATTTCAATGGCTCCAAGCTTGTACGCGTTCAGTGACGAGGCCTAACGCCTGTTTCAACTGAGCAGCTAGCTGCGGTTTGTCCCGAAGGATGGAGGGCGTTTGAGATTCCATAGGTTTGAGTAAATGCCCAATAGTTTGTTGGTTTTATTCGTGCGGATTTGGATAGTTTCTCCTTGACCCACGGCTTTTTTGCATTTCCTTTTCCTCTGTCTAGCTTTTAGTCGAAGTGTTTATTTCCCGTCTTTGCTCACCCGTCTCCTAGCTGGCGTTTTTGCCGCTGCCTCGCTCTCCACTTTGGCTCTTGCCTCTCAGGCTGGTATTAATAATTCCGGTTGGACTGTTAAAGAAATCCAGGCAGCCATGACCAAGTCCTATGGGGTTGATCTCATTGGAGTTTCTCGCTTCCTGTATTCCAGCGATGGCGTTGCTTTCTTGGAGGATCAGACCAAGAGCTACTCTCCCTTCTGGAAGAAGCAGAAGACTGCCGTTGTCGCTTTGCGTTCCGCCATCATTCTTGACGCCACTGACGGCGAGATATCTGCTGCCGGCATCATGAAACAGCTTCCGGTTGCATTCCGTCTGAATGACAACGGTGTTTTCGATGGTTCCCAGAATGTCTGTAAGTACGGTTTTAATGGCGCTCAGGCAACATCCCTTAGGTCTTGGTACGTCTTCCTGCCCGCTTGTGTGCAAGCCAAGCAGATTCTTCCTGCTGCTACCGCTCCTAGCGCTACCCGTAACGCTTCAGATCGCGGCCTCTGGTGATCGAATGGCTTCGGCCATTTCAAGCCTCGGCAATGCCGGGGCTTTTTTTATGGCTTGCCGCTAGGACGACAACATCGTGCAGGCAAGTCGTTGATGGATCAGGGGTTGTGGCAGTTGGCCTCCCCGTTTTGTTTGCAGGAGCTGCTGCAGTGTGGTGAGCACTGTTTCTGGCTGTCTGCAGCGATTGATCAGAGATCGATAGGGACGGTCCTCTCCCAGCCATCGTTTCAACAGACGTTCGTCAATAGGGAGTGACAGAGATTCCTGCCACTGCTCTGTGATGACAGCGGTTGAGAGGTTTTCGAGCTGCTGTCGGACGAGCTGATCAAGCTGCTGGGTTAGAAGCCACTGTTGTTCCTTCTCGATGAGTTCCGACAGCACTTTGCTGGACCCAGGGCATTGCTCTGCGAGTGCTGCCGCTGGACCGATGGCTGTTTGGCTGAGAAGGACGTGGAGCTGAGCCCCTGGTGAGAGCTTCAATTGGAGTTGCTGCCAAAACGTTGGAGATTCGATCCAATCGCGATCATCACTGCTGAATCGACCCCCCACGACTTCGAATTGCCAGTCTTGAGGAAGCGCTTGCAACGCCTTGAACCCTCCTGTAAGGAGTTTGGGACGATGCAGTGGATCCAATAGATCCACCTGTGCTTCAAGTCGGGCGCGTTCTTCAGCGCTGCTGCACAGGATGGTGACGCTCCCCTCCTGCACAGCATTCAGTGGACCCAGGGCCCAAAGCAGGGATCGACCCCCGAGCACCAGCACTCTGTCGGTGCGTTGAAAGGTCACTGGGGTCCAGAGTCGCTGCTGCAGATCTTGCAAACGCTCATCATTTTGGGCGAGCTGTCGATGCAGCCAGCGCTCCATTTCAGGTAGGTCTGGACCACTGCTGAGGAGGAGGGGATGGGTTTGGGCCGCCTCTGCTGCGACGGCGAGCTGAGCAGCCCGACGTTCGAGCATCCTTCCTCGCCGTTCTCCCTCCCACCCCTGCTTGCTCGGTGTCCAGAAGACCTCTCCCTGCAGCGCATCGGGAAGGTAATTCTGTGCAATCCAATGCTCTTTGTAGGCGTGTGGGTAGCGATAACCCTTTCCATCGCCAAAGGCTTCCCCATCGCGATGGGCATCGCGGAGGTGGCTTGGCACCGTCTGGTTCTGTGTACTGCGGACAAGGCGGATGGCCTCGAACAGTCCCATCGTGCTGTTGCTTTTTTCGGCGCAGGCCAGGTAAAGCGCTGCCTGGGCAAGCGGGTAGAGCCCTTCTGGCAGGCCGATGCGTTCGAAGGCGGCTGCGCAGGCCTCCACGACGACCACAGCTTGGGGGTCGGCTAGCCCGATGTCCTCTCCCGCTGAAATCAACATCCGTCGAAAGATGAACCTTGGGTTTTCCCCTGCTTCCAACATTCGCGCCAGCCAAAACAGGGCTGCGTCCGCATCGGAGCCGCGAAGGGATTTGATGAAAGCGCTAATGGTGTCGAAGTGGGCATCTCCCTGTTTGTCGTAGAGCACAGCTCGCTCTTGAATCGACTCCTCGGCGATGGTCAAATCAATCTCAATCGTGGCCTCTGGATCGGAAGGTGTTGTGCTTTCCACCGCCAGCTCGAGGGCATTGAGAAGGCTGCGCGCGTCTCCGTTAGCCACATCCACCATGTGGGCTTCGGCATCGGCAGTGATCGTGATCGAACGATTGCCATAGCCCCGCTCTTTGTCTTGAAGGGCTCGATGGAGCAATTGACGCAGATCGTTGGCTTCGAGGCTTTGCAGTCGAAACAGGCGCGATCGACTTACGAGCGCTTTGTTGACTTCGAAGTAAGGGTTCTCAGTGGTGGCACCGATCAGGGTGAGAGTGCCGTTTTCTACCCAAGGGAGCAGCGCATCCTGTTGAGCACTGTTGAAGCGATGGACTTCATCAATAAACAGGATGGTTCGCAAGCCATGTTTCTCCAAGCGCTCCTTGGCGGCGTCTACTTGCTCACGCAGGTCCTTAACGCCGGCCAGAACAGCGTTCAGGCTGCTGAACTGCGCACGGGTATGGGTGGCAATGATCCTGGCCAGAGTTGTCTTCCCGACACCAGGCGGTCCGTGCAGGATCAGATTGCCCACCCGGTCTGCGGTGATCGCCCTGCGCAGCAAACGGCCTTCGGCGAGGATCGCGTTTTGGCCCTCAAATTCGTCGAGTGATGTGGGCCTTAAACGGTCAGCTAAGGGCGCTTGACGCCTCCTTCGCTGGTTGCCGTGGTGGCTGAATAGATCTTCAACCAACCGACCAATCTCCCTTGAATGGTCTTCGTGTATGGATTCTTGCCTGATCAGGACCGAAACTGGGTTCAAGTTCGACCATAATCCGCACGTTCGTCACAGGATTTGTGCTGCGTTTTCGTCCACTGCTGCCTGTGCTCCTAACAGCAATTTCCGTTAGTGCTTGTGGAGGCTCTGATGAAAAGAGGCCCGCGCTACCGGTCCAGCAAGCATCGGTTCTTGAAGCTCCCTTCACTGACGATATCGATACGGTGAGCACGCTCGAGGCCAATACGTTGGTTGAGCTAGCTGCGCAAACATCAGGTCGTGTCACTGAGCTCAAAGTGTCTCAGGGCGATCGTATTGATGCGGGTCAGTTGCTCGTCGTGTTGGACCAGGTTCAGGCAAGGGCGGCGTTGGCAGAACAACGGGCGAGAGCGGCAACAGCCAAAGTTGACTGGGAGCGCGAAGAATTTCTCGCAAAAGAGGGGGCTGCTTCGCTGCGGCAGCGGGACTCTTACCGCCTGAAATACATTGCAGCTATTGAAAAAGTTAAAGCTTTAGAAGCAGAGCTCACCTACAGCAATTTGCGTTCACCAACCGCAGGGACCGTGGCAGACATTCAGGTGAATGTTGGGGATGTGGTGCAACAAAACCAGCCCTTCACCAGTGTGGTTCAAAATAATATTCTCGAGGCGAAGGTTGAAGTTCCGGCGGTCTATGGCGATCGTCTCGCCATCGGTCAACCCGTCATTTTGAGTGTGCCTGGCACGGTTAAGCCTCTAGCGACGAGTCAGATTGAGTCGATTGATCCTCAAGTCAACCCTCAAACTCAGGGTCTCTTGGTGAAGGCCTTATTTAATAACGATGATGGCAGGCTACGTAGTGGTCAGCGACTGCGGACCAGGGTTCAATTGAAATCGGGTCAACAGATCTCAGTTCCATTTGCGGCTGTGACGCAAACTTCAGGGCAAAGCTTTGTCTTTCGTATTGGTAATTTCGCCGACTTAAAGGCAAATCCAGGCAAGGCTGACATTGAGCGGATTAGTAAAGGCATCGAAAGGGGTAAATTGCCAGAAAATGCCCTGTTTGCGCTTCAAACACCAGTCAAGATTGGTGAGATTCAGAACAACCGTTATCCAATTACAAAAGGTCTGAAACTCAATGAGAAGGTGATTACAAGTAATCTCCTCAATCTCAAGCATGGAATGCCGATTCAGGTGAAAACACAGCGCGCGGGGTCACAACCTGCTGCAGCTAAGAACTGAGGTTGATTCATGTCAGCATCGAATAATTTCATCACGCGACCGGTTCTTAGTACCGTTTGCAGCCTTTTGATTGTGATCGTGGGATTGATTGCAATTCCAATCCTCCCGATTGAGAATCTTCCCGACATTGCCCCTCCAACGGTCAAAGTACAGGCCACGTATGTAGGAGCTGATGCTGTTTCGGTTGAGCAGGGTGTGACCACTGTTCTTGAACAGCAGATTAATGGTGTGGAGAATATGGATTTCATTACCTCCAACAGCTCGTCTGATGGCGTGAGTTCTATTTCTGTCTCCTTTGACAGTGGAACTGACGGTAATATTAACCAGGTTAATGTTCAAAATAGGGTTTCTTTGGCCGAACCTCAGCTTCCTGAGGAGGTTCGCAAGGCGGGCGTCACAGTTAATAAAGCCTCAAACTCTACCCTGCTTGTTTATAATATTGTTAACAGTGATCCTTCTAAAACTGAATACAGCGTTGAAACGATTAGTGGCTATTTAGATAAAAATCTAACTGATAATATTAAGCGCGTCCCTGGAGTTGGAGAAGTTACCTATTTTGGCAATCGTAAGGTTGCTTTCAGGTTATGGCTCGATCCGGAAAAGCTCGCGGCAAATGGTCTTACCTCAACTGATGTTGTTCAGCAACTTCAGAGTCAAAACCGCCTAGTCCCTGCGGGCAAGATCGGAGGTGCTCCTGCTCCTGAAGGTCAGCAATATACATTTACTGTGCAATTGCAAGGTCGTTTAACCACGGAATCTGAGTTTGAAAATATTATTTTAAAAACGACCGATTCGGGTGGTTTGATCAAGCTAAAAAACGTTGGTCGCGTGAGTCTGGGTGGAGAGGCCTATGGGGTCGACGCAATGGATCTCAAGGGCACACCTTCTGTTGGTGTTGCTGTTTATCAGCTGTCAGGTAGTAACGCCATTCAAGTGTCTAACGGCGTGAAGGAGGTGATCGAGAAATTTGAGCAGACGCTTCCTGTTGGTCTTGATACCCAGGTGATTTACGACACGACTGATTTCATCAACCAATCAATCAAGGGCGTGACCAATTCTCTGCGGGACGCAGTGATTCTGGTGGTCTTGATCCTGTTCTTATTCCTTCAGAACTGGAAAGCAACGCTTGTTCCTGCCATCGCCATTCCTGTGGCCTTGATCGGTACGTTCGCTCTCGTGCTCGCCTTCGGCTTCTCCCTTAATCAGCTCACCTTGTTTGGCCTTGTTCTGGCAACAGGTTTGGTTGTTGATGATGCGATCACGGTGGTCGAAGACACGTCGGCCAAAAAAGCAGAAGGCATGACATCGGTTCAGGCGGCCATCGCCACCATGGACGAACTCTTCAGCGCTGTGATTGCGACGTCGCTGGTGAAGATGGCCGTTTTTCTTCCGGTGTTGTTTTTCCCCGGAGCAACAGGAACGATTTATAAGCAGTTTGCTGCCACCATCCTGTTCTCGATCGGGATCTCAACCTTCAACGCACTCACGTTCTCGCCAATGCTGGCGGCCCTCTTGCTGTCGAAGGACACACAGCAGCTGAGCAAACAGCAATACGCCACAGCGGGTGTTTTTCTTGGTTTTGCCTACGGCCTTCTCAGTGCGGGCGATGGCGCCGCATTGGTTCTGATTCCAGTTGTTGTTGGCGCCTTGGTTGGCTTTGTTGCGATGAAGCTCACATCGATTCCTTTGCGGATGCCAGGAGCTGTGGGTGGAGCCGTTGTGGGTTTGATTCTTGTTGGTGTGACCAATCTCATCCCTGTGATCTTGTTCACGGGAATCGGTCTTGTTGTGGGCTGGTTTGTTCCTCAGATCTTCATTCACTTCAATCGTTTTTATTCAGGCTTTGAAAAGCGCTATTCGAAAGTTCTTGATCAGGTGCTTAAAGCTCGCCCGATCGTGATGGCGGCCCTTGCTGCTGGAATCCTGCTCACTGGTTTTGCTTTCACACGCATTCCCGGTGGATTTGTTCCGATCGAAGACCAGGGTTATGCCATTGGTTTCGTGCAGGCTCCTGATGGTGTTTCGAACGAGACGACCCTTGCGATTAACCGCAAGGTGGCTGAGGTGTTGCGATCTGAGGATGATATTTCCGCTGCTGCCTTGTTTAGTGGAGCCAGTTTGGACGGAAATGCTCCAAACAAAGGATTGTTCTTCTTTGGAACCAAGCATTGGGATGAGCGCCAAGGAAGCGATCACTCTGTAGCGGCGATTGTTGAACGCTTGAACAAAAAACTGTTGATGTCGATTGATGGTGCTCGAGTGTTTGTGGTGGAGCCTCCCTCGATTCCTGGTTATGGCGCTGGTGGTGGCTTTGAATTCCAGTTGTTGGATCAAAGCAGTGGTGCCTATGGATTGAACCAATTCTTTGGTTCTGCTGGTCAGATCATGCAGGCGGCCAACGCCAATCCATTGCTGAACCGTGTCTATACCTTGTTCTCACCAGAGTCACCTCAGATTGAGATCAAGGTGAATCGCGAAAAGATGGCCTCTTTAGGAGTTGATTTTGGCGCCGCGATGCAATCCTTTAGCGTTAATTTTGGTGGGGCCTATGTGAATGACACGTTCCAGGAGGGCAAGGTTCGACGTGTCTATGTGCAGGCTGATGATGTCAACCGGGCTACTCCTGAGCAGCTTTCAGCGGTTTATGTGAACAGCATGAAAGGGGAACAGATCCCCTTGTCTGAGTTTTTCACGGTGAAGTCCACCAATGGCCCCAGCGTGATTCCTCACTTCAATCTCTATCGTTCAATCAAGATTGATGGAACACCTGCTGTTGGTAAAAGCTCAGGTCAGGCGATTACAGCGATGAAGACGATCTTTAAAGATGCCAACTTGCAAGGCTTGGGCTTTGATTGGACTGGTATTTCAAGAGAAGAAGTGAAGGCCGGATCCTTGGCCGTTGTGATTTTTGCTCTTGGCATTTTGGCGGTGTTCTTGGTGCTTTCAGCGCAATATGAAAGCTACTCAGATCCCATCATCATTTTGCTGACGGTCCCAACTGCTTTGCTTGGCGCCTTGGTCTTTCTTGGTGCTGCCGGTCAGGTTCTCAATATTTATGCCCAGGTGGGTCTTGTGATGCTTATCGGCTTGGCCGGTGGTAACGCGATTTTGATTGTGGATCTTGCCAACCAAAAAATGGGCGAGGGCATTTCAGCCCTTGAAGCTGCTCGATTTTCTGCCCAATCTCGCTTACGGCCGATTCTGATGACAGCGATTTCGTCTTTAACAGGATTTTTGCCCTTGATGCTGGCGAGTGGAGCTGGTGCTCAAAGTCAGTCTTCTCTTGGTTTGGTTGTGTTTGGTGGCCTCTTGGTTGCCACGTTCCTCTCCACGCTTGTGGTTCCTGTGTTTTACGTGGTGATGAAGACGCTTCTAGGCCAGGCCGATGCCAAGCCGTCTTCTGATCCTCAGCTGAGCTCATGACAAAAAAGACATTCAGTGGCTCAAGAGTGTTGGTAGCAATTGCCGTTGGACTCGCAATCGGCAGTGCAATTGCCTATTTCTTGAAGGTTTTAATTGAGAACACCCCAGCTGAGATTGATCTCCGCAGGATGCGCTTGTTCTACTTAATGGTGATTACATCCTCTGGACTCGCTGGTTTTGCGATTGAAACCACCCGTCAACTCCAGGAAGAAGCTGTTGATCCTGTGTATCGCCATCCCAATGCCCATCGAGGCAGGCGTGGGTCGCAACAGAAATAACCCACGCCTGAACCCAATCAGGTAATCACAGTTGGACGATCCATCCCGGTGCGTTCTGTGATCTCGGCGAGCTGATTGATGGCTTGGATCATCTCGCCTAAAGCAATCTGGGGATCTTGATCGAGGTCACCCGTGGTTGGGACGTAGCTTTCGAGATACACCCTCAATGTTGCTCCCTTGGTGCCGGTACCAGACAGGCGCAGTACCACTCGGCTTCCATCGTCGAGCAGGATGCGCAGCCCCTGCCCTTTGGTGACGGATTGGTCCACCGGATCGGTGTAGCTGAAGTTGTCAGCGGTACTGATGCTGCGGCCTGCAAAGGGCTGGCCGATGAGACTTGGAAGCATGGTTTCCAAGCGGTCATAAAGCCCATGCGCTGCCTCGCTGGCAACGGCTTCGTAGTCATGGCGCGAGTAGTAGTGACGCCCGTAACGCTTCCAATGTTCGGCCATGATCTCGGCGACACTGCAGCGTCGCTTCGCCAAGATCTGAAGCCAAAACAGCACCGCCCAAAGCCCATCCTTTTCGCGCACGTGGTTGCTGCCTGTTCCGAAGCTTTCTTCACCGCAGAGCGTGATGTCGCCAGCATCCAGAAGGTTCCCGAAGAATTTCCAGCCGGTAGGAGTTTCAAAGCATTTGATGCCCAAGTCTTTGGCGACAACATCCACAGCAGCACTGGTGGGCATGGAGCGAGCCACGCCGGCCAGGCCTGAGGCGTAACCAGGGGCAAGGGTGGCGTTGGCCGTGAGGACGGCCAGGCTGTCGCTTGGGTTCACAAAGCAACGGTTGCCCAGAATCATGTTGCGGTCGCCATCGCCATCACACGCAGCACCAAATTGATAGGCATCACCTTCCATCAGAAGGTCGGCCAGTTCATGGGCGTAGGTGAGGTTGGGATCGGGATGCCCACCGCCAAAATCTTCCAAGGGAGTCCCATTGCGCACGCTGCCAGCCGGTGCGCCTAAGACCTCTTCCAGCAATGTTTTGGCATAGGGGCCTGTGACCGCATGCATGGCATCGAAGGCCAGCGGGAAGTCGTTGCGAATCAGAGCGCTGATGCTGTCGAAGTCAAACAACTGCTTCATCAACAACACGAAGTCATCAACGCCATCGATCACCTCGACCTGCATCTCCCCGATCGTGTGGTGCCCTGGGGACTGCAGGCTGATGGCTGGGGCGTCGACAATCGAATAGCCCTCAAGGGTTTTGCTGCAGTCGTAAACCGCATCGGTAAAGGAAGCGGGAGTCGGGCCGCCGTTTGCTCCGTTCACCTTGACGCCGAAGTCACCATCAGGCCCACCGGGGTTGTGGCTGGCGGACAGGATGATCCCGCCGATGGCTTGACGTTGTCGAATCAGGTTTGAGGCAGCAGGTGTGGAGAGGATGCCACCTGTGGTGACGATCACTTTTTGCAAGCCATGGGCTGCACCCATGCGCAAGATCACATCGATGGCGCGGAGATTTCCATAGCGACCATCTCCACCGAGAACCAAGGTTCCGCCCTTCATGCCAGGGAGGGTACGGAAGGAAGCTTCGATGAAACTCTCTAAATAGTGAGGCTGTTCAAATTGTTGGCTGCTCTTACGAAGACCAGAGGTGCCTGGCTTTTGGTCGGTGAAAGGCGCCTCGAGTTGCACCTGCCGCTGGGTGGGTTCCGTCGGCATTGAAGGGGTCATGACGAGGCAGCATCGTTCCCCAAAACCTAAGCCTGAGCAGGGGCGTTGATGGCCCTAGATCAGTCCAGTTATCACAGCTGTTGATGAGCTTCAGGTTTGACTCGGTGGAGATCCTGCTGAAGGCGAATTGTTGGGTTTGCTGGGCTTTGCCGGATCAGCACAGACCACGGTGAGCCGGCGTGCGGGGCTATCAATGCTGTCGCGGCGTTGATAGCTGTTGGTGGTGACTGGTTTTGCCTCTTGCAGTAGCTCCCAAACTGCGTCCTTGCAGGCTGTTGGGAGGCGAGGATGATCCATGAGTGGATTGGCAATCTCACGCGTGCGCGTACAAATGTCCGCCGTGTTTTCCCGTGAGCAGGTGTAGGCCAGCAGCTGCAGGGACCTCAATTCACTCTTGGTGGGAAAGGGAACGTATTTCAATTGTGCGCGGACAGCACAAGGCGCCAGGATCGCTAACCCAAGAAGGAGTGGCGAAAGTCGCACGGGCAGAAGGGACGTCATGTAGCCATTCTGGCCCCAGAATTAGTCAGTGGGCGCACGTTGGCACGTCGACTTTTGTGCATCATTTGTCTTGTTCGTTTACTTCCGCTCAGTGCCGCTCCCGCATTTTCTTGTCTGCCTTTTGAGCTTGCGGCGCATTCGAGCGGAGACCCCCAGTTCAGCCCCTCGCCACATTCGATCCATCTCGCGGGTGAAGTGAGCGGCGAGTTCGGGTGAGTGGATCACCAAAAGGGTTTCATCATTGGTGTGGGCTGCGGAAGGCGACCAATTGAAGGATCCAGTAATCACTGTTTTGTTGTCGATCACGGCGAACTTGTGGTGGAGCTTGTCTCCGCGGGCGAGGCGTGGGGTGCCGATGCCCTTGAGTGGTTTGGGTAAGGGTTGATTGCCAGCCTCTAATTTGCAGAAGCGATCGGGCAGGGCAACGCCGAGAAGATCAAGCACTTCTGAAAAGGACCGGCTGGCAAATCCAGGATCGGCAAGCAGCCTCAGCTTCACTCCAGCGGATATCCGCTCTGCAAGTTTGTTGGTGAGTTGCTGTGCAGAGAAGACAAATAAGGCGAGGTCAATGGTCTTTTTTGCCCCTCCTAGCTGATCCTCAATCACATCAATTCCATGGCTTGAATGTGTTTTTGCATGGGGCGGAAACATCACGCTGACATTCATGGAGCCCACCTTGACGGTCCGCAGACGCTGGGCAGTTTTATTGCGTCCAAAGCGACTGTTGTTTGAGCCGCCAGGTCCATCTCCCCACATCTGAGCAAACTCTTCTTTGAAAACAGTGGCCAGAGTTGGACTTTGAATGCTGATCAGATGATTCACATTGCCGCGAGTTTGTGTGGCTCCAGCATCACCATGCATGCCGGAATTGGTGAAGTTGGCGCTGCCAGTGATCACGCGTTCACCATCGATGACAACAAACTTGTGATGCATCAGGCCGCTGCCCTTGCTGCCGTCTTCTGTGTCATCAATCCAAGCAATCTGTCCTTGCTGAAGGATGAGTAGCGCATCGTGATTCCTTGCTTCTTCTGGACTCACAACACCGTTTTGATCTTGATCGGCTAGAGCGCTCAGGCGCTGGAGTCGCTGTCGTCCATGACTGCTGAGATCGAGCTCATGCTGCTTGCTCCAGGGAGTGCTGTAGTTGTTTTCTAAAATCACTTTCACGTTCACGCCTTGGCGTGAGGCGGCAACAAGACTCTCGGCGATGCGAGGCAGAGAAAGTTCTTGCACCGCGACCAAGATCTCTGTCTCGGCAGACTGGATCGCATTGATCAGCATCTGTTCGAGATTGTCTCCATTCCTCCATGCGCCACTTAGAGGACTGCGATAGCGACTGGCTGTGCGGTGGTTGAAACCCACTTCGATTCCCTTTGGCTCGGCCAGATCAACTGGCATCTGACCGAGCACAACACCTGCTTGGCTGCAACTGCTCGCGAATAGGCCAACCAGCGCGGTCACAATCCAGCCCCGCAAAGGAAGCCTTTGTTGTGTTCGATTCACAGGGAAATAAGCGCTCCTCACCCTGAGGATTCCACCCTCAGTGCGGCATCTCAGAGGTCCGCAACATGGCGACAAACCAAAGAGTGCTCAGAACAAGAGCAACGCCCACACCAGCGCCGATACTCACTTTTGCCATGGTGATCGGCACCAGGATTGGGAAGGCTATGGCGCCTGCCAGGGGAGTGATCGCAACAAACCAACGCAACATTGAGGAGTTCAGAATCAGAACCACTCAGCGCGAGCTTCGCTGGCGGGATTGCTGTTGTCTTCCGGAGTTACACGCTCAAAGTTGAGGGTGATGTTGCGCTTTTGTTCTCCGTCTGCCGCTGTGGCTTCGATGGCATAAACCTGTTCGCCATCACGGAATGGAACTTGGATGCGGAAGGTGCCATCGCTTGAAAGGGGCACATCTTCTTTGCCAATGGTGAGGCGTGCAGATGGATCTGTTGCGCCGTAAACAATCAGCTCAGCATCGGCAACGAGCCAGAACGAGCGCTGACGTGGAGCTACTCCACCGAGGCCAGATTCATTACGCCCGCTGGCCCATAGGCCAACTCCTGAATCATTGAGTCCACGCTGGTCAGAACCCATCGAATCGCTTTCATGAAGGATCTCCGAGCCAACGCGGCGACTGCGGAAGTGGGTCGTCGCGCTTTGGTAAAGACGTTCGTGCAGCTTGCTGTCGGTTGGTTCTGGATCAGCTCCCTGCTTGGTCATCGGCTGCATGGGAGCAGCAGTGGGTGTGGCTTCCAGGCTGAAAGGGACAAACTGATCAAGGATTTGATCGCTTGGGTGGAGAGCCGGGACCCTTGCCACAGAGGAGAACGCCAGCGAGATCCATTTGTTCTCTGACTTGTAGCCAAGTTCAACCCGGTAATCGCGGTCGCAAAGAGGAACAGGCAAATACCACTCAGTGCTGTGGCTATCAACAGGCACTTCCTGAAGGGTGTGAGGGTGGGATGAGCCGTTTGCGAGCCCGGTCACATCGGCGAGGCGCAGGCATAGGAAGGCTGCTCCTTCTGATTGAGCTTGCCTTCGATCGCTATCGGATATTTCCCAAAAAACGTAAGCCCACTGTGGGTCTCTCGGCAGGAAGACCACGCGGGTCGATGCCTCGCCCATGGAGGGCGCATGGAGCTCTGCCTCCATTGCCTTGAGATCGCCATCGCGACGATCTTGGCGCTCAGCGATAGCGCTTACAAGGGCCTCCTTGCTCTTCCGGCTGTAGAGGGTTACCCCCAAATCACTCGCCATTTGGCGAAGCTGACGCAGGGTCAGGCGGGCTAGAGATGAGAGGGCTTGCGTCACGGACAACCAACCGAGTTTCTTCGGGATCAGTTTGCAGCCAACTTCCATTTTTCTGACATCTTCCACTGCTGTGGTCAGCATCTTCTGACTCCAGACCAGGGGGCTTGAAGGCTTCAGTTGGCTGCTCCCACGAGCTGGACACACAAAAAAAGGGGGCCTGTTGGCCCCCTCGACTTTTGGCGTATTTTCTCGTGGTTCAGCGACCGATGCTGCGATAGGGAACCTTGGAGAGGTAATCCATGTCTGCAGTGCCACTGGGAGCGACACCACTCGTGTTGGCCAGACCACGGACCCAAGGAAGGTAGTCCTCTGGGAAACCGCCACGCTTGACTTTTGCTCTCTCTGGAATGGACTTCGCTTTGACAGCGTTTGTGTAGACAAACCGAGGGAACCCAAGGATTCCGCGGTAGTACTCGTCGTAACGAGGGCTTGTGATGTTGAAAGGTGTATCTCCCAGATCCCTTCCAGGAAGAACCCTGTTGCGTTGGTAGGGAACAGAGTCGTAGCCAAAGGCGTCGAGGTATTCCTCACTGTCGAGCAGCGCATCCACCATCCCGGTGACGCCTTTCGTCGCAATCAGGATGGACCAGGCGATCTCCTCTGATTGCCCGCTTGTTTTGCGACCCAGAAGCTTCTCTACGAGATGGCGGACCACCTTGTAGTTGCTGTTCATGCCATAAAAGCTTCTCTGGAAGGTGTCGGAGAGGCAAAGCCCACGAACAAAATCGCGGACAGTGATCTGACCGTCTCGCAGCTGGGATTCCAGATTCACGTCCCGATCTGACTGGAAGGCGTGGAAATAAATCTGCCTGTAGGCACCTTCAATCACGGTTTTCAGATTGTCGGCATCCATGGCGATGTCCATGGAATACGCCCGTGGCACCTCGTCGGATGCGACCCGCAGCGCCGCCACCCTTGAATTTTGGGTGATCGGTGCGTACTGCAGTAGAGGAATGGCCACGCAATCTTCATCATCCTTCGCCAGCGATCGTAGAAGAAGAGTCCGGTGCACCTCTTCTTCGCAGGTCAGCACTCACAGTCCGTAATAGTTGCTGCCGTGCGATCTCACCAGCCGAATGGGGCCGAAAGTGGTTCCAATGACTCATCCTTTGACCCTGCTGGCGCCTCTGTGATGTCCTCGGTTTCTTCGCTCAAACGCGTTTCCATGCAAAAGGATGCGTTGTTCGAAAGGCCTTCCACCGTGCTGGAGCGCAACCTCACATTTGGGCTGGTGAACCAGAAGCGTTCCCAGACGGTCATGGTTTCGTAGCTGGTGCAGAGGATGAGACCGTCCTGCTGATCCATTTGGAAGGTCGAGGTGGCCGGTGCTTTTTCGGCGTAGCCCAAATCGCGAAGCAGGGTGCCGCTGCGTCCGTCATCGCCATCTGGGATCAGGCCAAACACTGTTTCGCCGTCATGGGCATCGCCGTTCTGATCCCATGCCATCGAGGCGCTCCAGCGCACAAAGCTGCCTCCTGCAATGCTCCCCGGGGATTGGCCGTGTTGCTCAGCCAGTGTTTGCAGCCGTGGGTCATTCGGATCGAGATCTTCCACAACGATGAGAGATCCACCCGCTTCTGCTCGTCGGTGCAAGAGGTGATGAACGCTGCGTTGTGATCGCCAGCGACCGCAACTCTGTTGAAAGAAATGGACAGCGTTGGCAATGGCCGAGGTCATGAGGGGGATGACTCTTGTATTGGATGATCGCAGTCCGAGGGATGGTTGTGCGGTCCCTCGATCCTGGCTTTGGACGCCTTAGTGCTGGCTTCAATGAGTTCTCCCAGGTTGAGTTCCAAAGGAGAGAGGTCTTGTTGTCTGGCGAGGTTTTCTAGCTGCTGCGCGGCGGCAAGAAATTGGTGGAGCAGTAAGTCGCGGAATTGAGGCTCGTCAACCAATTGCGGCTGCTCCAAGAGCCATTGCTCGAGCTCGCTTCGGCCGGGAAGTGGACCTGAGTGTCGCGGATCTGCGATCACTTGAAAGCTGCGTAGACAGTGGGCTAGGAGGCGAAGGTGGTGACGATCGAGGTTGGGAAGCAACGTGGCTTCAATCTGCTCGGCATCAGCGCGAGATAGGGGGCCTGAACCGAAGAGCGGCCGTTCAGCCATGAATCAGTCCTGCTTAGGGGCGATGCTGAAACCACAGGAATGTCCTGATTCCAGGCGCCAATGCACCCGCTCCACAAGACAGTCCGGAAAGGTGTGCCTGATGAGCTGTAGCTCTTGATCACAGACCGCTGGATATTCCTCAGCAATTCTCTGCACTGAGCAGTGAAATTCACTGACGCACCAACCCGAACCACTTGGGGCTGGTTGCATGTCGCTGACGTAACCCTCTTTTAAGCGCAGATTCACAAGCGCCCGGACTCGCTCCTCGAGCGGTGCGTTCCCCAGCTCTTTGCGGTACAGAGTGGCTTTCTCTAGGGCTTGCTGACGGAGGAGATCGGCCATGACCTCAGGCGACAAGGTCGCTGCCATGGACTCAAGCAGACCTAATGCAAAGTTCTCGATGCCGTCGGGGAAGTGTTGGTGCCCTTTCGAGGTGAGTCTCCACAGGTTGGATGGACGTCCTGGGCCCGCTGTTGTGGGACTGGCCTCGACGAGTTCATCGTCTTCGAGGCTGCGCAGATGCCTGCGCATCGCTTGCACAGAAATTCCCAACGTCTCTGCCAATGAGGCCGCACTGGTTTCTCCCTGCCTGAGAAGCAAGGTGAGCGTGGTTTCGCGGGTAGGGGCCTGCGCTTGAGCTCCCATGGGTTGAAGCTATTGAACTCACGATGCCACGGGAAGGCCGCAACCGTCGTGTGAGTTCCCCAAGGCCTTCGCCTCGGTTCACGAATTATTGGAAGGAAGTCTGCTCAGCGGGTGTTCGCCCCTTCAGAATGGTGGGGTCTCCGGACGATGGATCTGTGCCTTAGTCTCGTAGAAACGAAACCTTTTTGTTTCGTATCTCGGTCTCGGTCTGTCCTTTGGCCGGAGTGTAATCAGACTTTCGTTCTGATTACGTCCTCTCCTTTCCCCCCTTGAGCCCAATGTCCGATGCGTCCGCTGGCAGCACAGAGCCGACAGCTGAAAGCCTTGAGGTCATTCGCAAATTTGCCGAAACGTACGCCCAACGAACCGGGACCTACTTTTGTAGCGACCCTGGCGTGACGGCTGTTGTCTTAAAGGGTCTTGCTAAACACAAAGACGATTTAGGTGGCGCGCTTTGCCCCTGTCGTCACTACGAAGACAAGCAAGCTGAGGTTTCTCAGGCGTTTTGGAACTGTCCTTGCGTGCCAATGCGAGAGCGCAATGATTGCCATTGCATGTTGTTTCTCACCGAGGACAATCCCTTCCGCGGTGAGGACCAGACGATCAGCACTGAAACGATTCACGCCACGGCAGGTTGAAGTCCATGACCAGCACCTCCACACGCGATCTAGTTAGTCAGCCGTACAAGTACGGATTTGTTACTGACATCGAAACCGAGAAGATCGCAAAAGGTCTTAGTGAGGAGGTAGTGCGACTGATTTCTTCTAAAAAGAATGAGCCGGAATTTCTCCTTGATTTTCGGCTTAAGGCTTATCGCCATTGGCTTAAGTTGCAAGAACCTGATTGGGCTTCACTGGGCTATAAAGCAATTGATTATCAAGATATTGTTTATTATGCTGCACCAAAGCAGCAAGAGAAAAAGCAAAGTCTCGATGAAGTTGATCCCAAGCTTCTTGAGACATTTGAAAAGCTGGGAATTCCTCTTAGCGAGCAAAAAAGGCTAAGCAATGTCGCTGTGGATGCTGTTTTTGACAGTGTCTCGATCGCAACCACTTACAAAGAAAAGTTGGCAGAACATGGAGTGGTGTTTTGCTCCTTTAGTGAGGCTGTAGTTGAGCATCCAGAGTTGATCGAGAAGTATCTCGGCTCGGTTGTTCCTAGTAATGATAATTATTTTGCGGCTTTAAACTCTGCTGTTTTTAGTGATGGATCATTTGTGTTCATCCCCAAAGGTGTGGAATGCCCGATGGAGCTTTCCACGTATTTTAGAATTAATTCCGGAGATACCGGACAATTCGAGCGCACGTTGATTGTTGCTGAAGAAGGAGCATCGGTGAGTTACTTGGAAGGTTGTACCGCGCCGATGTTTGATACAAATCAGCTTCATGCTGCTGTCGTGGAGTTGGTTGTTTTAGATGATGCTTCGATTAAATATTCTACGGTCCAAAATTGGTACGCTGGTGATGAAAATGGTGTTGGAGGTATTTATAATTTTGTGACCAAGCGCGGCCAGTGCCGAGGCGCACGCAGTCGGATTAGTTGGACGCAGGTCGAAACGGGTTCAGCCATTACTTGGAAATATCCAAGCTGTGTGTTGCAGGGTGCCGATTCAGTTGGTGAGTTTTATTCAGTGGCTCTCACGAATAATCGCCAGCAAGCTGATACCGGAACGAAAATGGTGCACGTAGGTCCACGCACCCGCTCCACAATTGTGAGCAAAGGAATCAGCGCTGGTCACTCAAGCAATAGTTATCGAGGTCTGGTTCAAGTTGGTCCGAATGCGAAGGGTGCTCGGAATTACAGCCAATGCGATTCGATGCTGATTGGAGATCAAGCTGCAGCGAACACCTACCCATACATCCGTTCTCAGCAGCCTCAAGCTGCGATCGAACATGAGGCCAGTACTTGTCGCATGTCGGAAGACCAATTGTTTTATCTCCAAAGCCGTGGCATCGGCTTCGAAGAAGCCGTGTCGATGATGGTGAGCGGTTTCTGTCGGGATGTGTTTAATCAACTCCCCATGGAGTTTGCGGCTGAGGCCGACAAACTTCTTGCTCTCAAGCTTGAGGGTTCGGTGGGTTAATCCCAGCTCCAAACTTCTAAAACTCGTTTTTCTCTTCGTTTTCTTCTGACGTGATCCGTCCCGACGCCGAGCCGCTTCTCGAAATCAATGATCTGCATGCGTCCGTTGAGGACAAGCCGATCCTGAATGGGGTGAACCTGCAGGTGAAAGCCGGCGAGATTCATGCCGTGATGGGTCGTAACGGAAGCGGGAAGAGCACGTTGTCCAAGGTTTTGGCTGGTCACCCTGCCTATCGCGTGACGTCTGGGTCTGTGCGCTATCTAGGCCGTGACCTTCTTGAGTTGGAGCCCGAAGAGCGCTCTCGACTTGGAGTGTTCTTGGGATTCCAGTACCCGATTGAGATCCCTGGAGTGAGCAATCTCGAGTTTCTGCGGGTCTCTACGAATGCCCGGCGCGAGAAACAAGGTAAGGAAGAATTCGACACGTTTGATTTCGACGATCACGTGCGTGACCGCTTGCAAGTGGTGCAAATGGACCCTGCCTTTCTTGAACGCAGCGTGAATGAGGGTTTCTCTGGTGGCGAGAAAAAGCGCAACGAGATTCTTCAGATGGCCCTCCTGGATCCCGTGGTCGCGATCCTCGACGAAACCGACTCTGGCCTTGATATTGATGCCTTGCGCATCGTTGCTGGAGGTGTGAATCAGTTGGCGAGTCCAGACAACTGCACGTTGCTGATCACCCACTATCAAAGGCTTTTAGATGAGATCACTCCGGATTACGTCCACGTGATGGGGGCTGGTCGCATCTTGCGAACCGGGGGGAGTGAATTGGCTGTTGAGTTGGAAAAAATTGGTTACGACTGGGTGGATCAGCAGCTCGCGGCCGAGGGGGTGGCCTAACGATGGCGATGCCCGAGGGTTGGTTGACACAGCTTCCTGCACCAGCAGGGACACTGGAGCCGGTTCAGCGCCGCGGACGCTTGGCTCTGTCAGAGCAGGGCTTTCCCAGTAGGAAGCAGGAGTCGTGGAGGCTTACTGATCTCACTCGCCTAGAGGCGCTGTTTCAGCTGTCGTTAGCGGATCAAAGAAGTCATCGCTCGAGTGCTGACAGCTGGCCGAGCGCTCCTGAGCAGGCCCTCAGACTTGTGATTGATGGCAGTCAGGATCCCTTGCAGGGTGTGACCTTGCCGGCAGGGATTTCGCTGCTTGAGGGCGCTGAGTTGCAGCAAGCCCTCGGCCATACCTTGTCCCGTTGTCGTTGCGCGTCGGATTGGTCGGTGGAGCTCAACCACGGAGTGAGTCAGCAGATTCTGGCGTTACGCATCCGTGGCAACGTTCCACCGATTGAGTTGGTCATGCTTGCGGCCGACGCCATGTTGGTCCCAACCAGGGTTTTGTTGCTGGTTGAGGAAAAAGCAGAGCTCGAGTTTCTCCAGGTTGTGAGTGCTCAGGGCCAGGCTGCCCATAGTCATCTCCTCGAAATTCATCTTGGCCAGGAATCCAAGGTGAACCACGGCTTGCTTGCCTTAGGCGACGGCCAAGAGGCACTGCTCGCCAACCTGGCTGTGGAGCAAGAATCGCGAAGTCACTACTCCCTGGTTTCGGTGTCTCAGGGCTGGTCGTTTGGGCGACTGGAGCCGAGGGTTGTGCAGGTGGATGGCCAAGCTTCTACTTCGATTCATGGCCTTTCCGTCACTGCTGTTGATCAGCAGTTTGCGGTCCATACCGCTGTGCGTTTTGAGGGCCCTGAAGGCACGCTGGATCAAGTGCAAAAAACGATTGCAGCCGATCGCTCTCACAGTATTTTCAACGGAGCGATTCAAGTGCCGAGGCCGGCGCAGCGCACCAACGCCTCCCAGCTCAGCAGGAGCTTGTTGCTCTCGGGACGCGCCCGTGTTGATGCCAAGCCCGAGTTAGAGATCGTGGCCGATGACGTTCGTTGCACCCACGGGGCCACCGTGAGTCAGCTCCAGGAGGATCAGCTGTTTTATCTGCGCAGCCGTGGCATTACGCAGTCCTCGGCAGCAGCCTTGCTGCTGCGTGGGTACTGCAAGGAAGTGCTGGATCGCTTGCCTCTCGATGCCTCGCAGCGCTGGTTGGGCGGCAGCTTGCAAGTGGGAGGGATGACGTCATGACAACACTTCCTCGTAACGCTGCCGTTACCATTGCGGAACGAGTGCGTGCCGATTTCCCGATACTTGATCAGGTTTCGAGCTCTGGTCAGCCCCTGATCTATCTGGATCATGCGGCCACCAGTCAGAAGCCTCGTGTTGTTCTCGATGCGATTCAGCACTACTACGCCTGCGACAACGCCAATGTGCATCGAGGTGCCCACCAGCTCAGCGCCCGTGCCACGGAGTCGTTTGAAGCGGCTCGTGCCACCACCGCTGGCTTGATCGGTGCATCGAGTTCAAAAGAGATTGTGTTCACCCGCAATGCCACGGAAGCCATCAATCTGGTGGCACGCAGTTGGGGTGATGCCCAGCTGAAGGCGGGTGATGAGGTGCTGCTCACCGTGATGGAGCACCACAGCAACTTGGTGCCTTGGCAGTTGCTCGCTGAGCGCACCGGTTGCGTACTCAGGCATGTGGGTGTGACCCCTGACGGCACCCTCGACCTCGCCGACTTGCGCGATCAGCTCTCAGAGAAAACGCGCTTGGTGAGCTTGGTCCATATCAGCAACACCCTGGGGTGCTGCAACCCGATCGAAGAGATTGCAGCCCTTGCCCATGCTGTGGGGGCCAAGGTTTTGGTGGATGCTTGCCAAAGCCTGGCTCACAAATCCATTGCCGTGCAAAGTCTCGGGGCTGATTTTCTTGTGGGCTCATCTCACAAGCTGTGTGGCCCCACCGGAATGGGTTTTCTATGGGCTTCGCAAGAAACCTTGATGGCGATGCCACCCTTCCTCGGTGGTGGCGAGATGATTCAAGAGGTGTTCTTGGATCACAGCACCTGGGCGGAACTCCCCCACAAGTTTGAAGCGGGCACACCAGCCATTGGTGAAGCGATTGGCATGGGTGCTGCAATTACTTATTTGCAAACCCTTGGACTCGATGCGATTCAGGCCTGGGAGGCGGAGCTCACCACCCATCTGTTTGGCCGGCTTCAATCGATTAACGGTTTGCGCATTCTTGGTCCCACGCCTGAGCAGCAGCCTGATCGAGGAGCCCTTGCCACATTTGTGGTGGAGGGTGTTCATGCCAATGACATCGCGGCGATGCTTGATCTCTCCGGTGTTTGTATTCGTAGTGGTCACCATTGCTGCCAACCGCTGCATCGGCTGTATGGCGTGACCGGATCAGCTCGCGCGAGCCTCAGTTTTTGTACAACTCACGCTGAGATTGATCGTTTCGCTGATGAGCTCGTCAGTGTGATCGACTTTTTTCGTGAGCATGGCTAGGTCCGTTCGCTGTTAGCGCTTGGAACAGTCCACTTTGTTTTTGGTTGTCCTGGGTGGTCGCACCGACCGCAGTTTGATCGAGCTTCACGATGTGCGCTTTGTGGCGGGCCGCTGCATCGAGGACACCTATCCCGAGCTTCGGCGTCAGTGGTTTGGTCGCCGTCGCGGGTTGCATCTCGATAGCTACATGGCCGTGCATTGCATTGACGGTTGGCGCGTCACCCTTGAGCTGGAGCCTCCCTCAGAGAAGCAGCGGCTGTGGTTCGTCAACCTTGGGGGTTATCAACCCGATTCGCTTGCGGAATTGCATCGCTTTGGACTTGTGGTGGCCCCGTCGCTGCAAGCCGCCAAAGCAGCAGCGAAGAAGCGCTGGTTGCTGGATGCGCTTCAGCAGCACAAGGACGATCTCAGTGCTGTGGATGATTGCTTGGCGATTGAACAGTTGTCATTAACAGGGAGCAACAGTATTTACGTGCATCTTCATCGCCAGCTCGATGGTGAAAGTCAGCAGCAGGTGCCTGACTGGTTTGGATATCGACCGATTTGAGTCGCAAACGTGAGTGGTAAAACAATTGTTCCGGAGAACTGGCGCGTTTCGACCATGAACATTGAGGGCCAAGCCTGGCGGACGATTTGGCTTGAAGCCGATCAGCGCTCCGTAGGTGTGATCGATCAAACCCTGTTGCCCCATCGCCTGATCACCCGAAGGCTGACGCGTTGTGATCAGGCGGCAGATGCGATCCGCACCATGGTGGTGCGTGGTGCGCCATTAATCGGTGTGACCGGCGCCTATGGCCTAATGCTCGCCCTTCAAGACGACGCCAGCGATGCGGGCTTGGCCCAAGCCTTTGATCAGCTCAATGCAAGTCGACCTACAGCCGTGAACCTGCGTTGGGCTTTGGAACGGGTGCGGGATTTGGTGCAACCTTTGCCGGAAGCGGAGCGAGCGGCTGCGGCTCGGCGGGAGGCGGCGCTGATTGCTGATCAAGATGTGGCGATGTGCGAGGCGATTGGGGAGCATGGCCTCGATCTCTTCCGGTCGCTGGCCGAGCAGCGACCCAGCGCAAGGCAGAACGAGCCCTTTCAGGTGCTCACCCACTGCAATGCGGGTTGGTTGGCGACCGTTGATTGGGGAACGGCATTGGCACCGATTTATAAGGCCCATCGCGCTGGGTTGAGCATTCATGTTTGGGTGGATGAGACCCGGCCGCGCAATCAAGGGGCATCGCTTACGGCCTATGAGTTGGCGCGTGAGGGGGTGCCGCACACCGTGATTGTGGATAACGCAGGTGGTCACTTGATGCAGCATGGCCAAGTGGATGCTGTGATCGTTGGGACGGATCGCACCACGCGCTGCGGCGATGTGTGCAACAAAGTTGGCACCTACCTCAAGGCCCTGGCGGCTCACGACAACAACGTGCCCTTTTATGTCGCCCTGCCGACGTCCACCATCGATTGGCGCCTTGCAGATGGGGTGGCAGAAATTCCGATTGAGGCGCGTTCCGCTGAGGAAGTGACCGCCATTCAGGGGCGGGTGATTGCTGGGGAGTCTGCTGGTGAAATCGTGAGCGTGCTGCTCACGCCTGATGGTTGTGCCGGGTTTAATCCGGCCTTCGACGTCACCCCAGCTCGGCTTGTGACCGCTCTGATCACCGACCGTGGTGTGGCGACTGCCAGTGAAGTTGGACTGAAGGAGCTCTACAACCGTGGCTGATTCCGGGATCGCGATGAACGATCGGGCGTTGCGCTGTGAGCTCGTGGGCGTGGCCCGTGCCATGAACAGCAGCGGCTTGAATCAGGGCACATCCGGCAACCTGTCGTTGCGGATTGAGGGGGGATTGTTGGTGACCCCGAGCTCTTTGGCCTACGACCAGATGGAGCCGGAGGATCTGGTAGCAATTGATTTTTGCGGCCAACCTTTGCCAAGCGGGCTCCCTGGCCATGACCGCAGACCCTCTTCTGAGTGGCGATTGCATGCCGATGTCTTCGCTGATCGGCCCGATGCCATGGCGGTGTTGCATTGCCATCCCATTCATGCAACCGCTCTGGCCTGCCATGACCGGGGGATTCCACCGTTCCACTACATGACAGCGGTGGCTGGTGGTGACGACATTCGCTGTGCTCCCTATGCCACCTTCGGCACCGCTGAACTGTCGGCCCATACGGTGCAGGCATTGCAGGAGCGGCAGGCCTGTTTGCTGGCTCACCATGGATTGGTCAGTTTGGGACGGGATCTCGATCAGGCGCTGAAGATTGCCATTGAGGTGGAGACGCTGGCACAGATGTATTTGCAAGCTCTGCAGCTTGGGGAGCCGCCGCTGTTGTCGTCATCACAAATGGAAGAGGTGCATCGCCAGTTCCGTGGGTTGGGATATGGCCAAGCCTCTAACAATTGAGGTGTTGGCGGAAAAAGCGCTCTGTTGCCTCCAGAACGGCTACCTGCACGCTGCTATCTCGGAAGCCATGACCTTCCTCAGGGAACGTGTGCACTTCCACTGGGATGGCATTGCGGCGTAAAGCATCGGCCATGCGTTCGGTTTGCTGTGGCAGGACGACCTTGTCTTTGAGGCCCTGGAAAAAGATCACAGGACAGCGGATCTGTTGTGCATGGCGCAGCGGCGATCGCTGCTCATAAAGATCCCGCTCCTGCGGCCAGGGGCCGATCAGTCCATCGAGATAGCGGGCTTCAAAACGATGGGTCTCTGTGGCTAAAGCGCTGGGATCGCTCACGGCATAGCGGCAGGCACCAGCGCGGAACACATCGGTGAAGCAGAGGCAGGCCAGCGTGGTGAAGCCACCGGCGCTTCCCCCTTCGATGGCGATGCGGTTCGGATCGGCATGCTTCGCAGCAATCAACGTTTTGGCTGCTGCTGCGCAATCGTTGACATCCACCACGCCCCAACCCCCCTGCAGCCGCTCGCGGTAGGTCCGGCCAAATCCTGTGGACCCCCCGTAATTCACATCCACCACTCCCCAGCCCCGGGAGGTCCAGAACTGAATCGCGAGGCTGAGGCCGCGGCGGGCCATCGACGAAGGGCCGCTGTGACTCTTCACCAGCAGGGGGGATGACGCATCTGCTCCCCCGATTGGGGGGTAATACCAGGCATGGGTGCGTTGCCCGCCAGACCCGTCGAACCACAAGGGTTGCCCCACGCTGATCTCGTTGACCTCCATGGCTGCGGCGGCGGCTGGAGTGTGTTGCCAGGTCCCTAAGCCCAAGTCGAGCTCCAGAAGCCCTTGGCCTGTGGTGCTGTTGCTCGTGATGGCAACAGCCCTGCCATTCGATGCGTTCAAATCGGCGAGATCGTTGAAGGGTTGGTCCACCCTCTCTGCAGAGCCGTCGAGCCCAAGCCGTTGCAACTGCCATTCCCCTTGATCGCAGACGGCCGCTAACAGCTTGTCCCCATCCCAAGCAGTGGTACTCATCCCAAACACCCACTGGGGCATGGCCGTCTCCTTGGCCATCGGCCAGAGACGTTGCCAGTGGCTGCTTAAGTTCTCTGCGCTGGGATGGCGCATCAGATTCCACCAGCCGCTGCTGTCCTCTGCCACGACGAGGCTTCCATCCGGCAGCCATTGGGGCTGAAACACTGAGATCCCCTGAGGCTGTGATGGTTCACCGCCGGCGATCACGTGGCAATCTTCCAGTGCTCCAGAGGTCGTAAGCCGCGCCAGAACGAGCTGGGAGCAATCCCAGGGCATAGAGGGTTGCTGCCATTCCACCCAAGCAAGCTGGGCTCCATCTGAGCTGAGGGCGAGATAGCCCGCGAAATCAGCCGGCTGATGCACAACAACAGGGGTTTGATGGCCTTGATCGAGGGCCACGCTCACCAAGCGATCACAACCGGCTTCCTCGATGACGCCCAACCATCGCGAGCGGGCATGGTCGATCACGCCGCCCCCCAGCGCGCTGTCGCTGGGGGAGGTGAGCCTCTGGGGGCTGGCTATGGCTTGCAGCGATTGGGCGTTAGCCCCATTCAGGCCTGTCCAGGCTTGGAACCAGAGGCAACAGTCATTGTCATCGACCCAAACCAGCTGGAGTGTTCCTTCCGTGAGGGTCGCCGTCAGCGGCGCTCCCCCGTAGTCGTGCACTCTGCTGCGCAAATTGATCGGTGCTGGCGTGAGTTCCAGGGGTGTGCTGTCTGTTTCCCCCCAGCGGCGGATTAATGCTGTGGTGCGGCCTTTCTCGTGGGGTCGCTGCTCGAGCCAGAGCACCCAATCCCCAAGCAGTTGCGGGGCTCGCAGCACCGGAGTGCGTCCGAGGGCGGTCGTGGCGGGCAGGGGCTGTTGCAGAGGCATGTCGAACGGATCCAGCAGAGATCAGGTCTGCCTAAGATCAGCACAACATCAAGGTAGGAGGGGTTTTGGCTAGGAGCTTCGCCCAGTTGGCACGATCGGCTGAGAAAAGCAGCTCCTCAATTGCCGTGCCTAAGGAGCCTTTAGAGAGTGCTCCTCTCAATATTCATACCCTTGGCGACGACGCATTACGGGGTGATGCTCGCCGGATTGGCAAGGTTGACGAGCGCGTGCGCGACTTGGCTCGCGACATGTTGCGCAGCATGTACACCGCCCATGGCATCGGCTTAGCGGCACCTCAGGTTGGGGTGCATCAGCAATTGCTGGTGATCGACCTCGACCTTGAGACACCAAGCACCCCACCTCTTGTGCTGATTAATCCTGAAATCACAACCTGCAGCGCATCGGTTGATACTTACGAGGAGGGCTGCCTAAGCATCCCAGGGGTCTATCTCGATGTGGTCCGTCCGACGGCCATTCAATTGAGTTTCAGGGATGAGATGGGGCGACCCCGCACCATGAAGGCTGACGGTCTGATGGCGCGTTGCATTCAGCATGAGATGGACCATCTCCGCGGGGTGCTGTTTGTGGATCGTGTGACCGATTCCAGTGGCCTTAATAAGGAGCTCATGGACCATGGCTTCCTTGCAGCGGACGTGCGCCCCATGACGCCTTAAACCGATGCCGATGAAACCCCTTTCTGGACTGTTCCTGGCCCTCGCCTGTGTGCTCGGAATCGCTGCCACAGGCTGTGTTTTCGAATTGGCCTACGGAGATCCTGATCTGGGCGTTAATCCAACGCGATGGATCCTTGGTTTCAGTCTTCCGGCGACGCTTGGGTCACTTTTGGTCGCGATTCGTCTCAACAAACCGGCCTGAGGGAACGTGCTCGGACCCAAAGGGACTAATACGATCCCTTTAACGATCGGATTTGATTGATGGGCCGTCCTTGGAACGCTGCTGTTGCTTTTGCTGTGTTTACGGCCGCTGTGGCCTCAGGTCTGCCGCAAGTAGCGAAAGCTCAAGGCTCTGTCTTCACTGCTGCAGACGTCGACGAAAGCCAATTCGTGATGGTGTCGGCCCCAATCGGTAAGAGTGCACGCTCTCAGCTGAACATTTATGAGCAGCGGACCAGTGCCCGACCTTGTTTTGCTGTGTCAGGAGCTTCCCCTGCAGTGGTTGATCCCCTGTTGGCCAGTTTTGACTTCACCGGAATCTGTAACCGCTACATCGATGGCAATGGTTATTCCTTGCGCATTGGAGGCGATGACCTTGGAACGCATTATCGACTCTCCGTGGTCAAAAGTGGTGCCGATATCGAGCTCTTGGCCGTCCCGACGCGTGATGCCTACCGCCCCACCATGGTGGTGGCTCGCTCAGGAGGGCCTGGAAACGGTTTCCTCAAGCTGAATCTTGAACCAGGCTGGAAGCTGATGAGGCGTCAATACGGCAAGCGCACGCTGGGACATCTTTATGTCTATCGGGATGGCATGCCTGGATCGCCCGACGCTCTTTGAGAGATTTGCCGATCGCTTGCTACATTACTTAGCTGGAAATCCTCGCTTGTTGAATGACTCAGGTCACGGTTGGAGAAAACGAAGGCATCGAATCTGCCTTGCGTCGCTTTAAGCGTCAGGTCTCCAAGGCCGGGATCTTTGCGGATCTCAAGCGTCTCCGCCATCACGAGACTCCAATCGAGAAGTACAAGCGCAAAGCGCAGCAGCGTCGTCGTCGTCGTTGATCAGGCTGCACTTTCAGCTTTAGACCGCCGTGTCCAGTCGAAATATCGAAGGATCGGTATTTCGACTGGTTCTTTTTTTTGAGTGCCTAACGAGACTAGAAGCATCTCGAATGTGACTCACCATGGCATTCATGTTTAATTCGCTTCGCGAATGGTTTGCAGAAACCCTGTCTCATGCTTTTGGTAATCCAAGTGAGGAGAAGAGGACTGTTCCCCCTCCGATTGGATTCCAGCCCTACAAAGATGTTCCTCAGCATGGATCGCGTTAAGCGGCGATCGGCTCAAGCATTCGCTCTGGGCGGGTGGTCATAGCTGCGGAAGCAGATCGCTTCTGCCAGCTGTTGTTCGCCCACCTTGGGTACAGCTTCTAAGTCGGCAATGGTTCGGGCAACGCGCAGAAGCCTCAAGCTGCTGCGCATGCTCAGCTGCCGTTTCGCCACCACCTGCTCCCAGAATTGAAAGGCTCGTTCTTCAACCTGGCCGTAGCGCCCGAGCTCCAGCGCGCTGAGTTGGCTGTTGAGTTGGCCGCCAGGGTTGCGTTGACACATTTGGAGTCGCGCAGCCTGGATGGCTTCAGGGGAGAAGCTGGCTTCCGTTTGAGTCTCTGTTGGAGGATCCGTTGTTTTGAAGCACTGGCGTAGTTGGCCTGTCGGCACAGGTTCGAGGCGGCATTGAAGATCGAGGCGATCTAAAAATGGACCGGATAAACGGTTCCAGTAGCGCTGTCGTTGAAGCTCCGAACAACGGCAGCGGTTGGAAGGATCACCATGCCAGCCGCAAGGGCAGGGATTGGTGGCAGCCACCAGGGTCACCCTGCAGGGGAATGAGCAGCGCAAACGGGCTCGGCTGATCCAGAGAACCCCCTCCTCAAGAGGCTGACGCAACTGATCGAGGATGGATCTCGGAAACTCCGTTAGCTCATCGAGAAACAGCACGCCTCCATGGGCCAGGCTCAATTCACCGGGGCGAGGGTTGATGCCGCCGCCGAGAAGTCCCGCTGCCGTGATGCTGTGATGCGGTGCACGGAACGGTCGTTGTTGAATCAGGCTTGTCACGCTGCCGAGCGTGCCAGCAATGGATTGAAGCCGGGTGAGCTCTAGAGCCTCTGAGTCGCTCAATGGCGGAAGAATCTTGGGGAGCTGGCGCGCCAACATCGTTTTGCCACAGCCAGGAGGCCCCACCATCAGGAGGTGATGCCCGCCGGCGGCAGCAATCGCCAGTGCCTTTCGGGCGAAATGCTGAATCGTGAGGGGTGCTGCCGATAGAGGGGCTGATGCGCTGCAAGGACTAGTTGTCCTTGCAGGTTCGTCCCTTTTGGATGGAGCAAAACAGTTGTGCTCGATGCCATGTCGTAACTGCTCAACGAGTTGCCCAAGCGTTTGGGCGCTCACGATGGGGAGTCCGGCCACCAGAGCCGCTTCTGCCGCATTGGCGGATGGCACCACAAACGCCTTGGCTTGCTGGATCTTCGCTTGGCAGGCCATCGCCAGAATGCCGCGGCATGGCCTCAAGCTTCCATCCAGGCCCAGTTCTCCTGCGCAGCACAGCCCCTCTAGCTTTTGGGGATCAAGCTGCCCGCTGGCGACGAGCAAGGCCAGCGCGATCGGGAGATCGAAGGCGGGCCCCTCCTTGCGTCGATCCGCTGGTGCCAGATTGACGATGACCCGAACGAGGGGCCCGCGAAAGCCGCTGTTGCGCAGCGCTGCCCGAACGCGTTCGCGCGATTCTTGAATGGCAGCATCTGGAAGTCCCACAAGCTGCAAGCCGGGTAGCCCTGGGGCTAGATCCACTTCCACCGTGACGGGAAGCGCCTCCATTCCTTGAATGGATGCACTTGAGCAGCGTGCCAGCATTGGATGGTTGCGGGGTAAGCATCTGATGCCCCACCCGTCTCATCCACTGTTTTGCCCAGGGTTGTGACCATGGCTGGTGACACGATTTTTGCCCGCATCTTGCGTGGAGAGATTCCCTGCGATGAGGTGTACAGCGATGACAGCTGTTTGGCATTCCGTGACGTTGCTCCGGCCGCTCCTGTCCATGTGCTGGTGATTCCACGCAAACCACTAGAGAGCTTGCGCGAAGCGGAGATAGCGGATGAGGAGCTGCTTGGGCATCTGTTGGTGGTGGCTGCGAAGGTTGCTAAGCAAGAAGGATTAAGGGATTGGCGAACGGTGATTAACAGCGGAGAGGGTGCAGGTCAGACCGTGTTCCACCTGCACGTCCATGTGATTGGTGGGCGTTCCCTGGATTGGCCTCCCGGATGAAGGTTTGGCTTGTGAGAATGGGGTCATGACAGCGTCTTCGTTCGCCAGCAACGGCCCATTTAAAAATCTGCGTAATCAGCTGGCCAAGCTGCGTCACCTGGCCCAACCCTTCTTTTTGCCGCTTGATCAGGCCAGCGGATGGCAGTTCATTTGGCTGTTGGTGTGCCTTCTCTTTTGTGTGGGCGGTTTGGTGCTTGCGGTGCTTACCGCATTGATCCGCAGCCTGGATCGGTTTCAGCCGGACTTAACGGAGAAATATCTCTCTGGTGTTTCAGGAACGATTGCCACGATTTGGTCAAGTTGGTGGGGCGTGGCTTTTGTGGCGCTCTTTCTGGTTGGTTTGGCCAGTTTCGTGGCTTTCCGTCAGCAATTGCGCCAACGGCGTTGGCTCAATTGGGGCTTGCTAGCAACGATCGTATTCATGTTGCTTGCTGTTAACGGAATTAATACGGGGATTGGATTTATTTACCGAGACATTACGAATGCCTTGGTTGATAAGGACCAAGGAGGTTTTTATGGACGATTGGCAATTTATGGGGCCTGTTTTGTGATCGCCCTTCCGATTCGGGTCACTCAGGTTTATATCACCGCAAAGCTGGGAATTATTTGGAGAGAGTGGCTGTCTAAATCGTTGATTGGCGATTACATGAAAAATAAGGCTTATTATGTTCTCAACCCTAATAGTGAAGACGAAACTGATGTTGATAACCCTGACCAGAGAATTACTCAAGATACGGAGTCTTTCACGGCACAAAGCTTAAGCCTTGCTCTAGGCCTCTTTGATGCACTTCTAACATTTTCGCTTAATATCTTAGTGCTATGGAGTATCAGTTCAAGGCTTACTTTCACCTTGTTCGGCTATTCGGCAGTTGCCACAACTTTGCTGATTGTTTCAGGACGAAACCTGGTCAGAATTAATTACGATCAGCTTCGCTATGAAGCTGATTTCCGCTATGGCTTGGTTCATATCAGGGACAACGCTGAATCGATCGCTTTTTACTCGGGGGAGGGGCAAGAAAAGCAAGAGTCGTACCGACGTCTTGGCTCGGTTGTTAAAAACTTCAACCTCCTGATCATTTGGCAGGTGATCATCGATGTCATGCGTCGATCGGTCTCCTACGCGGGAGTTTTTCTGCCCTTTTTAGTGATGGCTCCGGTGTATTTTGCCGGTGAGATTGATTTTGGCGTGTTCAATCAGGCCAACTTTGCTTTCAATATGGTGGAGGGATCGTTGTTCTTTATTGTGGCTCGAATTGAGCAACTTGCTCAGTTCGCTGCAGGGATTAGTCGTCTCGAGGGATTCCAAACCAAGATTGAGCAGGTGAGCAAGCAGGCTCCTAGTAGCAACAGCCGCGTGGTTCCTGGAAGTAACAGCATCGTGATTCGTTCTGCCGACCTCTACCCTCCTAATGGAAAGACTCCGGTCATTGAAGATCTCACCATTGATATTGGTGACCACGACAAGTTGCTAGTTGTTGGGCCATCCGGATGCGGAAAGACCTCACTCCTGCGGATGATTAGTGGCCTTTGGGAACCCACTCGGGGCAGCGTGGAGAGGCCATCGATGGGTGATCTCCTGTTTATCCCTCAGAAGCCTTATATGTTATTGGGCTCGCTCAGAGAGCAGCTTTGTTACCCAGCAGATGAGAACCGTTTTAGTGATGAGCAGCTGCGAAGCGTGCTTGAGCAGGTCAGCTTGCAGAAGCTAGTGACCCGTTATCCCGATTTGGATATCAAGCAGGATTGGCCTCGAATTCTTTCCCTAGGAGAACAGCAGCGATTGGCCTTTGGACGGTTGTTGTTGAACTCTCCGAGTTTTGTGGTCTTGGATGAGGCGACCAGTGCCCTTGATGTGAAGACAGAGAAGCAGCTTTATGAGTTGCTCGTAGATCGAGATCTCTCCTTTATTAGTGTTGGCCATCGTCCTTCCCTCAAGCACTTCCATGACAACGTGCTTGAACTGCGGGGGGATGGCGATTGGAGCCTGATCCCCGCCAGTAGCTATCAACCATGAATCAGTCTGATCAAGCCATGGATCGCACGCCTGAGGAGCCCTCCTCTGCATCGACCGCTCTAGAGACCAGTGCCACAACCAGTGCCACAACAAAAGATGTGCCTGCCTTTGGTTGGAGCGCCTATGCCGAGCGGATCAATGGGCGCTTCGCCATGATCGGATTTTTAGCTGTGCTGCTTACGGAGGCGCTCAGTGGTGACACCTTTTTGCATTGGGCAGGGCTGATTCCCTGATTAGGGGAGTCGAATTAAGTCCACATCCCAACGCCCTCTTCGGCTCACCTGAACGGCGAGTAGTCGGCCATTTCCATTGAGGCTTACGGAACGGGGTACTCCAGGCGGATTAATGGGCAGGCGTTGCAACGCGCTGGCATTGCGTCGGTAGAGCATTAATTCGGTTCGTTCTTCGCGTTGGCGGACTAGGGCGATCCTCTGACCATCCCCACTCACGCTGAGGCTGATGGTTTGGGAATCGGCCTGATTGATCCCATTCAGTGGCACCGGTGTGTCGTTACTCAGGTCAATCAGCTCCACGCGCTCTCTTCCGTTACGACTGGCCAGGCTGGCGAGCCAACGTTGTCCCATCGAGGGAAGGCGCCTGCTCTCGGCGCTGCGACGTAGCGATGCCCCGACCCGGGACATGGGACGGATGCCGTTTTGACTGCACCCCAAAGCGACGAAGCAAAGCAGTAGAGCCGATGTGATGCATCTCTTTTTCATCGGTTTGGTTCGCTTGGAGTGGTGCTTCGCTTGCCTCCCGGTCCATCGGGCTCGAGCAATCTGCTCAGGTCAATCACTTCGACCCGCCAACGCCCTTGATCTGCGGTTTGAATCGCGAGTTTGCGTGCATCAGGAGCCAGGCTGACCTGCACGGGATCTCGACCAGAGGGCAAGCGTAGGGGGTGAGCTTTGCCGCTCAGGCGGTCTTCAATTAAGACCAGTCTTTGGTTGCCGCGTTGGGTGATCACAGCCAAATAACGGCCGTTCCAGCTCAAGGACGGTGAGCTGTGGGGCTGATGACGTGAGAGGTGGCGCAATCGCAATGAGCCCCCACCTTCAACGTTCCGTAATTGGACGGTCGGCCTGCCGTTTTGGTCTTCTATGACGGCTAACAACCGACCGTTTCCACTGAGGGCAGGGTCTTGTTGTTGGGGCGAAAGCAGGCCAGATGGTGCTCGGGTCGAGCGACCTTCGCAGGCAACCATTCCCAGTGCGAGCAGCACGAGGAGGAGGCGTTGGGGCATACCGGGGTGAATGCTCAGACTGATCAGTCGTCGAAGCGGGAGCTGTTATCCCTTGGGCGGGAACTGCGGGGAGGCGTGCGGTTGGTGTCCCTGGCCGTTGCAGGACCGGTTTCAGGGGCTGGATTGCCAGGGGCGGGATTGCGTCTGCTCACCGGAGCTGTGGAAGAGGCTTGACGAGTGCTTGGGGAGTAGGCGGCATCTTCGGGTTCTCGTCGCAGAGGGCTGCCTTGAGGAATGCCAGCTTGTCCTTCAAGACCACTACTGCTGCGCACAGAGGCGCGAGATGAGGGCTCAGGCCTGGAGGATGCAACTGGGGTAGGCCTGGAGCCTCTGCGTTGATCCTGGCGTTGGCTGCGGCGCTCTCCAAAGCTTGGGCCACTCGGTGCGGATTCTTCACTGCGGCCGAATCGGGCCATGCGCCGATCTCGCTCGCTGCTGTCTGACCAATCTGAGGAGGGATTGGGTCGCTGACGGTTCCGACTTGCGGCCTGTTCGGGGATCGCAGCTCTTGAGGTGCGACGTGGGCGATAAAAATCCTGTTCAGGTCTCTCATCCTCATCAGGACCTTGGCCGCCAAATCTGCGGCGAATTGGCTTGGGCTCGTCGAAACGCTCGTAGGGGTCGTCGTAACCACCTTGCAGACCACCTGCGGGGCTTGCGGCTTCAGGTTCGTCATCGAAATAGGCCGAGCGTCTGGCCTGTTCAGCTGATATTCCCCGAAGCCGCACGCTCTCATAGGCAAAAAACACGGTGGTTCCAGCCAACAAGAATTGGCCAAACTGGAGAATTGGATCAAGCCGCCATCCCTGGAAGAAGAGAATTCCTCCGCAAAGCAAGCCGATCGCCGCGAAGAACACGTCGTAATCACGGGCGAGAGCGGGCTTGAAACTGCGCATGAAGTAGAGCAGTGCTCCACCTACAGCCAGCACAATGCCAACAATGCTGGCCCAATTCAGACTGGCATTAACCACAGTGAAGCTCTCTGATAACGACCTGCGTTGAACCGAAGCTCGGGTCGAGTGAGCTCAGTCTACGGAGCGTGAAAGGGTCTTTAAAGTTTGCGATCAACCTGGTCGGTTTGGCTGAGAAAAAAGAGCCCGATAGAAGCAGGGATCACAACGATCGCTACGCCAGCAACAAGGCTGGTTAGAAAATTGGAGAGGGAAGGCGTCATAGGGGGTTAGGACCGAATGCGTTCAGCGAGGCCTGATTCGCTGCGATCCTAGGGATCAGGGTCAAGTTTCTACGATGACAGCTCCATTGCTTAGGGCTTTGTGACGCCAACGCTTGTCGCCATCCTTCCGCTTCTCAACTTGCTACTGGGTTTGCTGTTGGCCGCATGGACCCTCACATTCCTGGCGCGCATCGTGCTCACTTGGTATCCCCAGGTGGATCTTTCCAAAGGCTTCTGGCCCCTTGTGGGCTGGCCCACTGAGGCGATTTTGGGATTGACCCGCCGGGTTGTCTCTCCCATCGGGGGCGTGGATGTCACTCCCGTGATCTGGGTGGGGCTGCTCAGTTTGCTGCGCGAACTGTTAGTGGGCCAGCAGGGGTTGCTCTCTTTGGTGCTGCTCCGCGCCCAGTCCATTGCCTAAATCACTCTTGGAGTGCACTTGGCACCATCGTTGAGCGGATTTAGAGCATCTCCTCTTCAACGAATTTGGTGTGCACGTCGCCCCTTTGGAATTCAGGGCGGTCGAGCATGCGCAGATGGAAGTCCACCGTTGTTGGGATCCCGGTGATGGCGCACTCGTTGAGAGCTCGTTTCATGCGAGCGAGTGCAGCAGGGCGATTGGGTGCCCAGATGATCAGTTTGCCAATCAGGGAGTCATAAAAGGGCGGGATGTCGTAGCCGGTATACACGTGGCTATCGACGCGGACTCCAGGACCTCCAGGCGGCAACCAGCCTGTGATGCGTCCGGGGGCTGGGCGGAAATTGTGCTGCGCATCTTCGGCGTTGATTCGGCACTCGATCGCATGACCGTTCATCTGAATGTCTTCTTGGCGGACGCTGATCGGCTCCCCTCCGGCGATGCGGAGCTGCTCAGCAATCAGGTCGATACCCGTCACCATTTCCGTGACGGGATGCTCGACCTGGATGCGGGTGTTCATTTCCATGAAATAGAACCCACCACTTCTGTCCAGAAGGAATTCCACCGTTCCGGCTCCCTCGTAATTGATGCTTCGCGCTGCTGCAACCGCTGCTTCCCCCATTTGACGACGCAGCTCAGGGTCGAGGGCCGGGCTTGGTGCTTCCTCGAGAAGTTTCTGATGACGTCGTTGGATCGAGCAGTCCCGTTCGCCGAGATGAACCACATTGCCGTGACGGTCCGCCAGGATCTGCACTTCGACGTGCCGGGGACGGTCGATGAATTTTTCCATGTACAGCCCTGGATTCCCAAACGCTGCATCGGCTTCTCCTTGAGCCGCTTTGTACAGCTTCACCAACTGATCAGGACTGGGCACGAGCCGCATTCCACGGCCGCCGCCCCCAGCGGTGGCCTTGATCATGACGGGATAGCCCATGACAGCAGCAAGCTCAGCAGCTGCCTCCGGGTTGGGCAAGAGGCCTTCGCTACCAGGCACCGTTGGCACGCCAACAGCCTGCATGGTGGATTTCGCCGTTGACTTGTCTCCCATCGATCGGATGGCGTGGGGAGACGGGCCGATAAACGTGATGCCGTGATCGCGGCACATCTCGGCGAAGCGGTCGTTTTCCGCCAAAAACCCATAGCCGGGGTGAATGGCATCTACACCGCGGGAGGTGGCTGCCGCCAGGATGTTGGGGATGTTGAGGTAGCTCTTGTTGCTAGGGCCTTCGCCCACGCAGACCGCCTCATCAGCGAGTTGCACGTGCAGTGCAGAGCGATCCACGGTGCTGTACACCGCAACCGTGCTGATGCCGAGTTCACGGCAACTTCTTAAAATTCTTAGGGCGATCTCGCCGCGGTTGGCGATCAGCACCTTGCCGATGGGCATTCCGCAGCATCAGAGCCAGGGCGGATCGTATCAGCGGTTCGGACTTTTAGGCCTGTCGGTATACTCATCCCTCGACGCGCCAGATCGGCAACGTCGCCACGCGGATGTGGTGGAATTGGTAGACACGCACGTCTAAGGAGCGTGTGGCTTTGGCCTTGCGAGTTCAAGTCTCGCCATCCGCATCATTCTTTCCCCGCCCCACCGGCACTGAGTGACGTCATCCACCAAGGACCAAACCCTGGCTGTGGTGTTCGTCTCCAACGGCCCTGGTGAACTCACGACCTGGGTTCGACCCCTTGCAGAGCAGCTGCATCGCCGCCTACTGATGCGGCCCAGAGCTCCTGGATCGTTATTGAGCCTGCGGCTCGTTTTGGTCCCCTGTCCCAATGCCACCGGAACAGAAGCCGCCGCCGCCTCCCGTTGGCGTTTGTTCGATCGCATCACTCTGGCCCGGCAATTTTGGTTGTTGCTGTTGAGGCCTTCTCGATATGGGGTCTGGCCAGATCGAGGTGTGGTGGTCTTTTTAGGTGGGGATCAATTTTGGAGTGTGTTGTTATCAGCTCGGCTGGGCTATCGCCACATCACCTATGCCGAATGGGTGGCGCGTTGGCCGCGCTGGAACGATCGAATCGCAGCCATGGCTCCAGCGGTGCGGGATCAGCTGCCCAGACGCTTTCGCAGCCGCTGCCGTGTGGTGGGCGACTTGATGGCGGATCTTTCCAGCCAAGCCAGAGAAGAGGCTCCACTCCCATCGGGTGAGTGGGTGGCTTTGTTGCCTGGTTCGAAACCGGCCAAACTCAGTGTGGGTGTTCCTTTTCTGCTTGAAACCGCAGATCGTTTGGTGGTTCAACGCCCTGGCTGCCGCTTTTTGTTGCCCGTGGCACCCACCACCACCGTTGAAGACTTGGAGCGTTACGCCAGTCGCTCCAATCCCATTGCTGCCTCGTATGACACCGATATTGCCTCGATTGAACCGGCTCGAGCCGGCGAGGGATTGAGGCGGTTCATCACGCGCAATGGCACCGAAATTCACTTGCAGGAAAACCCTCCAGCCCACGGACCTCTGAGCCAGTGCCAGCTTGCGCTCACCACTGTGGGAGCCAACACGGCTGAACTCGGTGCTCTGGGTGTGCCCATGATCGTGTTGGTGCCTACCCAGCATCTGGGTGTGATGCAGGCTTGGGATGGTTGGCTCGGGCTCCTGGCCCGTTTGCCTGGACTGCGGCGTCTGATCGGTTTGTTGCTCAGCGCCTGGCGTCTCCGGAACCATGGATTTATGGCTTGGCCAAACATCAGCGCAGGTCGCATGGTGGTTCCTGAACGCGTGGGTCCGATCACGCCTGAGCAAATCGCCCTTGAGGCTGAGTCCTGGCTTGCGACACCGGAAAGGTTGAAGGGGCAACGCGATGACCTGCGTGGCCTTCGTGGTGAACCTGGTGCCGTTAGGGCCCTTGCTGAAGAGGTGCAGGGACTCTTGCCCTTGGCTCTTTCCGACTAGCGTCCGCGCCAGTCAAACGTTTGAGTCATGACGAGTGCGCCGGCAGCAGGTGGAGATCGGGTGGAACGCACTCCTGAAGAATGGAGGCAGCAACTCAGCCCAACCCAGTTTCAAGTGGCGCGTCAGGGCGGTACTGAAGCTGCTTTTACCGGTGTTTATTGGGATCACAAGGAAGACGGCATGTATCACTGCGTCTGTTGTGATGCGCCCCTGTTTAGCTCCAGCACAAAGTTTGAGTCGGGGACCGGCTGGCCAAGCTTCTGGAATGGTGCGACCCAGGGTGCGATTCGTACCCATGAAGATCGAAGCCATGGGATGGTGCGAACCGAGATCCTCTGCTCGCGTTGTGATGCTCACTTAGGGCACGTGTTCAACGATGGACCTGCACCCACGGGTCAGCGCTACTGCACCAATAGCGCTTCTCTCGCCTTCAAAAAGAAAGCCACCCCTTGAATGAAAGAGCCGTTTGATCCTTGGTGTTACCAGGGATCATCAAGGGGTTGGCTCTCGTGATCTGGGGGAGAACGACGCTCGATGGGTTCGACATCCAGGGGTTCGCCGGGGCGTTCGATCGGACGACGTGAAGCCGGTCTTGGACGCTGCTCGACGCGTGGAGACGCATCAAGTTCCTGACGTTGCGCTGATGAGCGCTGGGGCTCTTGGTAGCGGTCTTCGTTCTGAAACGGCTCGGGTTCGCGAAAACGCTCTTGCTCCGGTTCATGGAAGCTGCGGGTCTCCCTGTAAGGCTCCGGTTCGTTGTAGGGCTGTTGCTCACTGAATCGCTGTGGCTCGCGATAAGACGGGGGGTCGTTGTACCGCTCGGGTTCGCGGTACGGCTCTCGATAGGAGTTGCCTCGCTCCTGCATCGGCGCTTCATCGAGATAGCGACGCTCACGCGTGTTGTCACTACGGCGATCTTCAAGTTCGACGTACTCGAGTTCGCGTTCCGTTTCGAAGCGTTGTGAATCTGAGGCCTCCAGCATTCTGGGTGCCTCTTCCACCGCTTGCCCTGAAATGAGCTGGTTCTCGACCGGGACGATGTTCACCCTGTAACGCTCCCGCTCCTGCTCCTCCCAACTCGGCCCTCCGACCCCCAGTTTTTCCAGCACGCCGCTGCTGAGTTGTTTGAGTTTGTCTTCGGCGCCCTCGTAAACAATGATTCGGTCGGCGCCACTGCTAACGATTTCATCGACAGGGATTTCCCAGGTGCTGAGCACGCCTTCCCCCAGGAGGGGAACGCCAACGGCTCCCATCACAAGCGTGCTGAGCTCGCCTGTCTCGATATCGAAGGAGAAGCCCAAGACGCGGCCGAGCGTTTGCCCCGATTCAGTGATTACCTGGCAGTTGATGACCCGGCTGTAACGGTCTGGCGAAAAGGCCTCGCTGAGCGAGTCTGCGGAATCAACAAGGATCACATCGCCCACCTGGCGAATGCGATCAAGGGGCATCCAACGGGGGAGTCCCGGTAAGAAACGGGTCAGCGGGTTGTCTCTCAAGCCAAGGGCGACCACTTCGCGCCGGTCGATATCGACAACCACTTCGCCGACAACACCCAAGCGTTTGCCGGAGTCGCGGGTGATCACTTGGGTCCCCATTAATTCCGACCGAAGCCACAGCCTGTCGCTGGGGACGGTTGCCAGTGGGTCGTTGGGGGACGGGGACGAGCTCAAACGCAGGCCTCAGCCGGTGCAATTCGACTCATTTTGACGCAAGGCCCGGGAGCTCGTTGATCAGGCTGCATCTGGTAATCCCACAACCTGGGTGTGAGCGCCACGAGCCTGGGTGACACCAATGGTGCGCTTAGAAGCTCCAATCATCGGTCGCCTGTGGCTCACGACAAGGAATTGGGCTTGTTCTGCTTGACGGGCAATTAACGCCGCGAGCCGTTCCACATTCACGCCATCGAGGAAGCTGTCCACCTCGTCGAGGGCATAGAAGGGTGAGGGGCGGAAGCGCTGCAGTGCAAACAGAAAACTGAGTGCTGTCAGTGACTTTTCCCCTCCAGACATGGCTGCCAGACGGCGCACGGCTTTGCCTTTTGGGTGAGCGACCAGGGTGAGCCCTCCCTCGAGGGGATCATCCGGATTGTCCAGCTGCAGCTTGCCGTCGCCCTCGGACAGGCTTGCAAAGATCTCTGAAAAATGCCCATCGACGGCTTGAAAGGCTTCCATGAACGCCTCTTGCCGGAGTGTGGCCACCGTTTCAATCCTCAGCAGCAGTTCCTCGCGCTCCTGGCTGAGCACATCGAGGCGTTCGCCTAGGTCTCCAAGCCTTTCTTCCAGCGCCGTTAATTCTTCGAGGGCCAGCATGTTGACCGGTTCAAGAGCTTCCATCCGTTTCAGAAGCTGCTGCAGCTGGTCCTGCAGCGCCTCGAGGCCGGCATTGCGGATCTCTTCTGGGATCTCTGGAAGGGGATTAGGCAGTGTTGGCTTGAGCTCCTCTAAGCGGATTCCACCGCTGCGCAGTTGCTCTTGGATTGCTTGACGCTCCTCTTGCAAGCGTTCAAGTTCCCAGCGGGCTTGCTGGAGGTTCTGACGCAGATCGGCCACGGAAGCCTCTGCTGCATCGCGAGCGCGACGCTCTTCCCCAAATTTGGTTTGGAGGATTTGTTGCTGGCTTTCCAACGTCTGGCGACGTTCTTGCAACTCCTTTTGTTCATCACGCCAGCGTTGATGCGCTTCAGCGAGTGCTGTGACGGCTAGTTGGAGACTGTTTTCTTCTTCTTCGATGGCTTGTTGTTGGTCACCGATTCGGGTCTGTGCCAGTTCGCGTTCACGCTGATGCTGAAGGCGATCATCGCGATGGCGGCGGGCCTGCTCCAAGGCGTTGTCCGACTGTTCGAGTTCGGCCTGGAGTTGTTGCCAGTTCCCGGCATCGGCCTCGGCTTGAACCTTTCTTTCCTCCGTAGAGATTCTCTGGAGTTCGTCCAGCAGAGGGGTGATGGTGGTTTTAAGAACTTGAAGCCTCTGCTCCTGTTCCGTGCGGTTGGATTGAAGGCTCTGGAGACGTTCACTGCGTTGGCGGCAGCGCTCCAGCAGTGGTCCATGGGCTCGCTTGGCCGCAGTTCTCTCCGCATCCAGAGCCGCTTGCCTCTGTTCCAGTTGTCTCAGGAGAGGACGCTCTTGCTCGAGAGCTTGAAGCAGACGGCTTTCTTCGCGTCTGCAAGCCGCCAGGGTCTCGCCGAGCTCGAGCAGCCGCTGCCGGAGGGGCTCGGCCTCATCGCTATCACTGCTCACCCCGAAACTCAGCCCACCGCTGCGTTGGCTGAAGCTTCCTCCCGTCATCGCGCCACTTTTTTCAAGCAGTTCGCCTTCGAGGGTGACGGCTCGGAAACGCCCGAGTTGTTGCCGAGCACTGCCTAAATCGCTGAACACCTGAGTGTCGCCAAACACATACCCGAAGACGTCGGCATAGATCGGCTCGTAGCGAATCAACTCCACCGCTCGACCGATGAGGCCGGCGTCATTGCCTCCCTCCGGTCGGCGGCCACGGGCCATCGCCGCGCCACCACCTGCGGCCTGGGAGCGAATTTTGTTGAGGGGCAAAAACGTTAAACGGCCCGCACGCCGGCTCTTCAGCAAGTCGATGGCACGCGCTGCAATCCTGTCGTCATCGACGACCACCTGGGCCATGCGTGCTCCGGCCGCGACCTCTAGGGCCAGGCGATGACGATCTTCAACTTCGCCAAGCTGGGCAACCGCTCCATGGATTCCATCGAGTCCCGCCTCCAGCAAGAGGCGTAAGGCTCCCGTCCCTCGTGTTTCCTGTAGGGCTTCCCGTCGACTCTCTAAACGGGCGATTTCCCGTTCCAGGCGGGTCTGTTCCTGTTCAAGCCTGGTGCGGGTGCGTTGTTGAACCGCTACAGCTTCAGCACGTTCTTGAAGCTGCTCTTTGCCGCTTCGCAGGCTTTCCAGCAGCGATTGCCACTCCTGTTCCAGTTGTTCAAGCTGGTCTTGGACCTCACGGTCTTCGGCACCGGCTTCGTCACGTTCCAGCTGTATCTCGGCTTGACGGGCTTCGTCCTGACGCAACCGCTCTTGCAGTTGCTGTTGCTCCTCCTGAAGAGGCGTGAGCGTGGTCTGTAGGTCTGAGCGGCGGGCTGCCCGTTGGCGTTGCTCATCGAGCCATGCTCCAGATCGCCCGGCGACATCGCCGAGGCGTCGACGCGAGATTTCAACGGCAGCTTCGGCATCGCGGCAGGCTTGCTCTGCTGCCTGAAGCACCTCTGGGTTGTTGGCTTGTTTGAGGCCTTCCCCGTCTGCTTGAAGTTGGTGCCGGCGAGAGCTGAGGCTCTGTCGCAGCCCTTGTAAGCGTTCGCCTTCTTGCTGATGTTGCGTGGCTTGCCGTTCGAGTGCGCGGTTCTGGGGATCGAGACCGGCTAATTCAGCCTGCACGCTGAGCAGTTGGTCTTCGCCTAGAGCTTTAACGCTCTCCTGAAGGGTTTGGAGGCGTGTGGCCTCTGCAGACAGGGTTGCTTCCTTCTCGGTGATCGCCGCGCTGTCGCGGATCTCCTGTTCGCTGAGCTGTTGTTGGCGGGCTTTGAGCTGTTTCAGCTCTGCTTCAGCCGCTTCGAAGGCCAACACCAGCTCTTGCTGGCGGCCACTCTGCACTTGATCGCGTAACTCTTGATAGGCCCTTGCTTTCGCGCAGTCCTTTTCAAGTCGTTGGCGCGCGGTGAGCAGTTCTTGCTCAACGATGCGGCAGCGATCTTGCCGCTCTTGCACATCGTCGAGCTTGCGGCGGCTTTGTTCGATTCGGGTGTCGAAGAGTGCGACCCCCGCCAGCTCGTCAATCAGGCCGCGGCGGTCCCGATTGCTCATCGAGACAATCCGAGTCACGTCGCCTTGCATCACAACGTTGCTGCCTTCCGGATCGATGCGTAATCGGCGCAGCTGGGTTTGCAGCTGCTGCAGGTTGCAAGGCTCTCCGTCTGAGCTGTACGTGCTGCTGTACGAGCCTCCAGGCATCACACGCAGCTTGCGGGTCACGGTCCATTCATTGGCATCAGCCTGGATCCAGGGACCATCTTCAGGAGGTTCGATGCCCTCCTCTGCTGCATCTGGCTGCCAGTCGCTCAGATCAAAACGCACGCTGACGGTGGTCTCTGCTGACTTTCCAGCCTTGAGCATGCCGCTGTTGACCAGATCGGGTAAACGATCGGCACGCATGCCGCGGCTATTGGCCAGACCGAGGCAAAACAGGACGCCATCGAGAATATTGCTCTTCCCAGAACCATTCGGACCGGTCACCACAGTGAAACCGGTCTCGAGGGGGATGGTCATCGCCCCACCGAAGGACTTGAAGTGGGTCAGTCCGACTTGATTGATATGGACCAACAGGTGACACAGCTGTCAGCGGACCAAAATTAGCTAAGCCTTTGAAAAGCTCAAGGGCTTTGTACTGGTCTGTCATCAGCCGATGAGTGCAGCCTGCATTCGCCATCGGCCAGTTCGAGGGTCAGGGGGTCTGGAAAGCCGAGGGCTGCAGTGCCAAGAAGTTCGATCTTGATCAGACCCCCTGGGTTGTCGGGTAAGTCCCCGCGGAAGGTGCCACCAAGAATTCGGCGTCCCCAACCGCGTCCACCAGACACAGCCGCTGAAGTCCGCTCAAGCCAGACCAGGCGGTGCCTTGTTAAAGAGGTGGCTTGGAGGCTGGGGCCGTTTGGAAGGGGCACACTGCCTAGACGCCAGGTGCGGCAGCTTTCGCCATCTTCCAGGAGTAAATCCACATGCCGGCAGGCCGGATCATCTGGAGCATTCGTGTGTTCTAGAAATAGATATCGAGACAGTTGCACTGTTATGGGTTTCATCTTCTAGAGACCATCTCTAGTCTGAGAAAGGCGTTACCCCTACCCATGGACTCAGCTCCATCCCAAGCGGAAGAAAAGGATTTCGCGCATCGGTTTCGCGATCATTTTGAGACTCTCGTCCCCGAGATCCAGCGGCGTTGGCCCGAAGTGACGCATCAAGCTTTGCAAGCAACACGGGGCAGTTTCGATGATGTTGTGCAGTTGATCGCTTCCCAAGGCGATCGGGCGGTGCAAACCGTGCAGCACCAGCTCGAAGACTTAATGCATGAGTCTGGTGAGGGCGTGCGCAGTTTTGCTGACACGCTTGAGCCTTTAGAAGAGCAACTCGAGCAGCTGCTGGATGAGCTCAATTCCACCCTCCGGCCCAAGATTGAACGACCCGTCCGTGAACGGCCGTTGCTTTCTATAGCTATTGCTGCAGGCGTTGGAGTTCTGGCGGGTGCCCTGTTGATGGGAGGTCGTCGTTCCTGATGAGTGACTCAAACCGATCTCAAGAGAGCCGCCCACGAGGCCTTGGAGCTGCGGCTCGAGTGACAGCGTTGGCCAGTTCGGTGATGGACCTTCACGTCCGCATTGCTCTGCAGGAAGTCGATCGAGAAAAGCGTCGCCTCATTAGTGGAGGTGTCTTTCTGGCCATGGGCGGAACCTTGATGCTCTTGGCTCTTGTGGCTGTTGAAACGGCTTTTGTTGTTTGGTCGTTGACCGCGTTCAAGTGGACGTTGCTGCAGTCGTTGCTCGCCCTTGCTGTTTTTAATGTGGTGATTGCTGGTGCGAGCTTGCGGATTGGAGGACAGCTGGCGAAGGGCCCTTACTTGCCCCAGACCCTTGAAGGCTTGTCCAAAACCACTCGCGCTGTGATGGGGCGTTGATCGATCACGGTTAACGCACTTGGTAATGGAGCCAACGGCAATCGAGTCCGCCGTTGTTGATCGGGATGCGGCGGGACGCTCTCATCCGGAGGGCTCCCGTGACGCCAGCATTGCCGCTGAGCAACCAGAAATCCCATCCAGAGGCCTGGGTTTTCACCATTGCACCGAGATCGCCGTAAAGCGCCTCAAGATCCTGATCGGCTCCGATTCGTAATCCGTAAGGAGGATTGCAAACGATCGTTCCTGGTCCTTCTGGAAGCTGGAGATCTCTGAAATCTCCCGTTTGAATGGAGATCAAGTGGGAAAGACCAGCGGCCTCTGCGTTGTTGCGAGCCTGTTTCGCAATCGATGGATCCTGCTCGCAGCCAATGATCACCGGCTGGAATTGCCCCTGCTCTTGGCGATTGAACGCCCGCTCTTTCTCCTCTTTCCAGAGGTCGTCATCAAAATCAGCCCAGCCTTCAAGGGCAAAGCTGCGGTTCAGCCCTGGGGCATGTCCTGCAGCTAGAGAGGCTGCCTCGATCAGCAGGGTCCCTGAACCACAGAGCGGATCCACGAGCGGAGTGGTTCCTGTCCATCCGCTTAGGCGGATCAAACCAGCAGCGAGATTCTCTTTTAGTGGAGCATCCCCCATTTCTGCGCGATAGCCGCGGCGGTGGAGACTGCCGCCCGATCCATCGAGACTCAGCACCCCACCCTCTCGATCAAGATGCACATGCAGGCAAACATCGGGGTCGTCGAGATCGATCGAGGAGCGTTGCCCCCAGATGTTGCGTTGTAGATCAACGATCGCGTTTTTGACCTGAAGTGCGGAGTAGTGGCTGTGATTGAGGCCGGGAGCAGTGCCGGTGACATCAACTCGGAAACTCATCGAGGGATGCAGCCAGCGTTCCCAGTCCAGTCCTTCCTGAATCCCTGAGTACAGCGACTCGCGTCCATCGCATGGGAATCGGGCTACTTCCCGCAGCAACCGAAACGGAAGACGGCATTGCAAATGAAGCCGATACAAGCAAGCCATGTCGGCCTCAAATGCGGCCGCTCTACGCAGCGGTTTTACCGCTTTAGCCCCTAAGGCCAGAAGCTCAGCCACTCCTGCTTCCTCTAAGCCTTGAGGAAGTACGGAGACGCCTTTAATGCGCTCAGATTTTGCTTGCTTTCTGTTCGCCACGACGCCTGAATTTATGCCTGCTGATTGGCACGGTATCTGAGCATAAGTCTCATGTCTTGGTTATAAGTCCAGAGAGGATCGTGGACATCTGATTTCTTGGAGAAAAGAGACGGCAGTTTTGCGCAGGAGCTCTAAATTGGTTTTTATATCAAGCCTGCATGGTGACGGTTGTATTAATTGTTTTTGCCCACTTTTGCCTGGCTTGATGGCAAGAAATGCATCGAGAGAGATTCTGAGGCGTGAGTATATGAGTCGAAACTTTTAAGATAGTTAGGCTTTAATCGTTGACTTTATGTTGATGAATTCGTCCTTGAAATGGTCCTGCGCTGGTAATAATTGTTGGCTTTTTAGCGTCTGCTCTGTTGATGTGCCATTTCGTCGATGCACTGGTGCGCTTTCCTCTTCGGAGGTTCATGGCAGTTTTCGGTCTTGATGCCAGAATGATCAGGTCCGTTCTTGAACGGACTAGGTGGTCCACACCGGTGTTTCGGACAGCGGTTCGATTCCGCTCAGCTCCATTCTCCCTTCGGGGCTGCAATGGTTTCGACGGGGCATAAGGAGGGTGACTGAAGCCTGCTCGGTAAGAGCAAATCCCGTAACTGCGAACAACATCGTACGTTTCTCCCGTCAAGCAGCCCCTGTTGCTGCCTGACCCTTTTAAGGGAGATGGGGTGAAGTCAGCCTTATCACCCAAGTGACTCGTGGGGGTGGAATGCCCCCTTAAAGCCTTTGGATTACTTAGATATTTGATGGTTAAGTATTTGCCATTATGTTCTTGCACGCAAATTGGTAGAACACCGGCGCTGGGGCTGTTTTAACCCCTTCCCGTTCATCACACGGGAGAGATAAGTCTTGACGAAAATATACTTAGCAAGTAGTACGGAATACAAGGGTTGGGGAGATTGGCGATTAGCCTAGATTTTCAGCTTTTTGCTTATGGCCCTGGTACGTAAATTTATTGCAATTGGTTTATTGAGCTGGCTAGCGTCTCTATTCATCATCCACGAACATGTCCACTCCTCGGGGTGCATGACAGAGTCGGCCTGGGCAAATCAGAATGATGAGTACTATGACCGTGAATTGATGGTGGAATAATGAAAGAGAAGAATTTTTCATTTAGACAACCTATCTGGTTAGTCCCTGCATCACTATTGGTTCTCCTGTGTACTCTGCAGACTTTGCATTTGACAGCCCACAGTCGCTACTGCAAGACTGATGCAGAATGGCGTTCTATTTATGATCAAAGAAATAGGTCATTGACCGAAGAAGAGTAAGATTCGCGGCACAATGATCTGTAGAATTTTTTCCTGTTTGTGGTGACTTCCTTGTTGTTTTTGAAACAGACAACAGATGGTTGTGTTGCTGTAATCAGGAGGTATCCGCTAACTCGCCATGACCGTTACCACGGTTATAACTTTAGAAATTAATGTCCCTTTCAGCGAATGGGTCAAAGCATTCGACAGTGATCTGGCCGAAGAGCGTCACGCTGAGTTCGGTATCAAACCTCTCTACCGAGGTGTCAGCAAGGAAGACCCCAGCAAGATAGTTGTGATCCACCAGGCACCCGAAGGAGCGACTGAGTCGTTTATGGGCAAGTATGCAGAATGGATCGCAAGTCACGGTATTGATCTCACTTCGGCTCAACCCAGCGAATGGTTGTCGGCTTAAGTGAAGTGTTGTCAGGTCATGCAGATGTGTGCGCCTGTTGGATACGGGCAGGGCTGGCGGCGCTGAACGTCCCGCAGTACGGACGCTCGATTGTTTTTACGCAATTGGACTTGCGCTTGTGATCTGCCCTCGAGTGGTCCGGAAGAATGGCTCAGCTGGTCATGCTTGCTTCCAGCTCGACGTACTCCTCATCGCTAAGTCCGGGCATGATCGACGCCGTTACGCCGAGTCCCTTGGTCCAGGGATAGGTGTGCTTCTGCACTGCTGCCAGGTTGTCGGCTTCCACCATCAGCGCGCCTCCACCGGTGTGAGGGTGGATTTGTCGTGCCAGCACCTTGAAGCCGGGATATTCATCCATGGGCTTGCCATCTTTGATGTAATCCACGATGGCCTTTGTGTACTCCTCATTGGCGGCATCAGGAGCGCACCACTGGATTAAGAAGCGAGCCATCTAAAAGCCTTCAGAGATTGTCAAATCCTCGCCTTAACAGCTGGATACCAGTGGTATCAAACCGAACATCCAGCATGCCCTGCTGATCTGACTGCGCTCGAGCCGGGTGGGCCATATCGAGGTCCGACTTG
>ERZ802826.49-NODE-49-length-37411-cov-13.3761_pt1 | contig 37411 bp, 38 predicted proteins | sample MGYA00345651_ERZ802826 | MGnify/ENA primary metagenome ERZ802826 (study PRJEB30503, sample SAMEA104212371) | marine metagenome | biome: Westerlies Biome; feature: [SRF] surface water layer (ENVO:00010504) within the epipelagic zone...; material: water (ENVO:00002006)...
TCACGCCTACATGCCCATCGAGGTCAAGGCTCTGCCTGCTGATGAGTACAAGGTTTGGGTTGAAGCTGCCCGTGAAGAATTTGCAATGAATGAAACGGTTCCTGTTATCGGGGACCCAGAAACCATCGTTCTGGCCTCGGCCGAATGAGCTCGTTAGCGCAGAGGAACCAAAAATGAGTGCTCACGCCCACGCTGACCATGGCGCACCGACAAGCTTCGTACGCCGCTGGCTCTATTCAACAAACCACAAGGACATCGGTACAATGTATCTGGTGTTCGCCATTCTTGCGGCCTTCATTGGCGGCGGTCTGTCTATCTATATGCGTATGGAGTTGATGGAGCCCGGTGTTCAGTACATGGCCGACGGCCATGTCTGGAATGTCTTCACCACAGCGCATGGCCTGATCATGGTCTTCTTTGTGGTCATGCCCGGATTGATTGGTGGATTTGGCAACTGGTTTGTGCCGATCATGATCGGCGCGCCCGATATGGCGTTCCCGCGGATGAACAACATCTCGTTCTGGCTGCTGCCGCCGTCTTTCATTCTGTTGCTGCTGTCTGCGGTAATGGATGGTGGCGCCGGTGTGGGCTGGACAATCTATCCGCCGCTGTCTTCGTCATCCGGCACGCCCGGCATGTCGATGGATCTGGCGATCTTCTCGCTGCATCTGGCTGGTGTGTCGTCCATCCTTGGCGCAGCCAACTTCATCACCACGATTTTCAACATGCGCACACCCGGCATGACGCTGCACAAGATGCCGCTGTTTGTCTGGGCGATGCTGGTTACCGCTTTCCTGCTGCTGCTGGCCGTTCCGGTTCTGGCAGGTGCGATCACGATGTTGCTGACAGACCGCAACTTCGGCACCACCTTCTTTATTCCTGAAGGTGGCGGTGACCCGATCCTGTTCCTGCACCTGTTCTGGTTCTTCGGACACCCGGAAGTGTACATCATGATCCTGCCGGCCTTCGGCATTGTCAGCCATATTATCTCGACCTTCTCCAAAAAGCCCGTCTTCGGCTATCTGGGTATGGCCTATGCGATGGTGGCGATTGGCTTTATCGGGTTTATCGTGTGGGCGCACCACATGTATACGGTTGGGCTGAGCGTTGATACCCGCGCCTATTTCACCGCGGCGACGATGGTGATCGCGGTGCCGACAGGCGTCAAAATCTTCTCATGGATTGCTACAATGTGGGGCGGCTCGATCACCTTCCGCGTGCCGATGCTGTGGGCGATTGGTTTCATCTTCCTGTTCACCGTTGGCGGTGTGACCGGGGTGGTGCTGTCGAATGCCGGCCTTGATGTGGTTCTGCACAACACTTACTACGTGATCGCGCACTTCCATTACGTGTTGTCGCTTGGTGCGGTGTTTGGCCTGTTTGCCGGCTTCTATTACTGGTTCTCAAAGATGACCGGTTATGAATATTCGGAATTCCTCGGCAAGCTGCACTTCTGGGTCACTTTTGTTGGTGTGAACCTGACCTTCTTCCCGATGCACTTCCTCGGGCTTGCCGGCATGCCGCGCCGTTACATCGACTATCCTGATGCGTTTGCTGGCTGGAACATGGTGGCATCCATCGGGTCTTACATTGGCGCGCTTGGTGCGATCCTGTTCCTTGTCGTGATTATCGAGGCATTCATAGCCAAGCGTCGTGCGGCTGACAATCCGTATGGTGAGGGCGCAACAACACTTGAATGGCAGGTGGCATCACCGCCGCCTTATCACACCTTCGACGAGCTGCCGAAGGTAAAGTAACCGCGGCATTGCCGTATCAAGGCATTGTCGCATAAAGACTGGCTGGACTAGATGGCAGTTACATCACACCAGAGTGTTACCGGGACGACCGACGGGCTGTATGGGCCGTCGGTCGCCGACTTTTGGAATCTGTTGAAGCCACGGGTGATGAGCCTTGTGATCTTCACCGGATTTGCCGGTATGTTCCTGGCCCCGACCAGCATTCATCCGATGCTGTTCATCATTTCGCTGTTCGCCATTGCAGCTGGTGCAGGCGCGTCAGGGGCGATCAATCAGTGGTATGACAGCGATATTGACGCTGTTATGCAGCGCACGCAGAACCGCCCGATACCAGCTGGTGCGGTTGAACCTGCCGAGGCGCTGAGCTTTGGTTTGATTATCTCGGCCCTGTCTGTTCTGGTGCTTGGTCTTGCCTCCAACTGGCTGGCGGCCTGCCTGCTGGCCTTTACGATTTTCTTTTACGGTGTGGTCTACACAATCTGGCTGAAGCGCAGCACGCCGCAGAACATTGTCATTGGCGGTGCGGCCGGTGCATTGCCACCCGTCATCGGCTGGGCAGCTGTCAGCGGCAGCCTGTCGATTGAACCGCTGCTGCTGTTTGCCATTATCTTCATGTGGACACCGCCGCATTTCTGGGCGTTGGCGCTGTTCCGGAATGAAGATTATACGCGCGCTGGCGTTCCGATGATGCCGGTGGTGGCAGGTGAGGCGGAAACCCGCCGGCAAATCCTGATCTATGCTGTGTTGCTTGCACCTCTGGGCGTGCTGCCAGCGTTTATTGGCATGTCGTCACTGCTATATGGCGCGGTTGCGGCGGGGCTGGGGCTGAACTTCATCCGCCTGTCGCGCGCCCTGATGCGGTCACCCGATGATGCGGCGGCCCGCCGCCTGTTTGGCTTTTCCATTGTCTATCTGTTTCTGCTGTTTCTGGGTCTGGTCATCGACCGGGCGATCATGCCCGAGCGGTTCCTGGCAGGTGTGCTATGAGCGCGCGCCAGCAACCAAAGACCGCTGATGATATGGTCCGCATGCGAAAGGGACGCAATCGGGCAATTCTTGGCGCCATTGCCGGGCTGGCAGTGCTGTTTTTTGTTCTGACCATCGTGCGCATGGGCGGGGCAACAGGATGAACATGCCAGCTGCACCACATATGCCCGAAAATGCGTCTGGCAATCGCCGGATCCTCGCTATTCTGGTGTTTGTCGTTATTGGCATGGTGGGTCTGGCCTATGCGTCTGTGCCGCTCTATCAGCTGTTTTGTCAGGTGACCGGTTATGGTGGCACAACACAGGTGACAAGCGATAACGCGGTTGAGGTAGTTGCCGGTCATCCGGTGAAGGTGCGCTTTGATGCAAACACCAATCCGGCGTTGAAGTGGCGGTTTGAGGCGGTTGATGCGCCGGTCACACTGAACCCGGGTGAAGAGGTGGTGATCAATTATCGCGCCACCAACATCGGCGACACGGTAACAACCGGCACATCGACCTATAATGTGACACCGGTAAAGGCCGGCCCGCATTTCATGAAGCTTGACTGCTTCTGCTTTATCGAACAGACGCTTCAACCTGGTGAATCCGTGCTGATGCCAGTGCGTTTCTATATTGATCCGGATATTACGCGTGACGACAAAACAGCTGATGTCGACGAGATCATTTTGTCCTATACATTCTTTGAGGTCCTGAACGGGACGGAAGAATCTTGATCGTGGGAGAGGTGGTGTTGTCCGTGCGGCGACACCTGATTGGGAGGAGATCGAAATGAGCGGTGCAAATAAACACCCGTATCACCTTGTCGAGGCAAGCCCGTGGCCTGCTGTTGGTGCTGCTGCTGCCTTTACGGCCGCGATCGGCGGCGTGATGTATATGCACGAGGTGGCGCATGGTGTTGCTGTCCTCGGGCTGGGTCTGGCGCTGGTGCTGATGACCATGTTCATGTGGTGGCGAGACATCATCCGCGAGGCTGAATATCAGGGCCATCACACGCCGATTGTCCAGATCGGTATGCGCTACGGCATGATGCTGTTTATCGCGTCAGAGGTGATGTTCTTTGTTGCCTTCTTCTGGGCCTTCTTCGACCGGGCATTGTTCCCGATGGGAGGTGTCTGGCCGCCAGAGGGGATCGAGACTTTCGATCCGTTTGATCTGCCGCTGATCAACACGCTGGTTCTGCTGCTGTCCGGATGCACTGTGACCTGGTCGCATCATGCTTTGCAGCATGGTAACCGGCGCGATTTCATGTGGGGTCTTGGCACTACTGTCTTGCTGGGTGCGCTGTTCACCGGCCTTCAGGCGCTGGAATACAGCCATGCGCCATTCGGCTTTACCGATGGCGTGTATCCATCTGTCTTCTACATGGCAACAGGCTTCCACGGCTTCCACGTTCTGGTGGGTACCTGTTTCCTTGCTGTCTGCTGGTTCCGCGGTTATGCCGGACATTTCACCGCAAAGCAGCATTTCGGATTTGAGGCAGCCGCCTGGTACTGGCATTTCGTCGATGTGGTGTGGCTGTTCCTGTTTGCCGCTGTCTATTGGTGGGGTGGCTGATCGTTCCGCACTGGCACGTGCCGCACATTACATTCGTGGGGGAGCGCTTTTTGCGGGCGCTCCCTTTTCTTTGGTGGTATTCACATCACGCCAACTGAACAGGTAGATCAATGAAACTGCGACCTCTTTTCTGGCCGACCGCTGTTGCGCTCCCTGCGTTGCTTGTACTGCTGTGGCTTGGTACATGGCAGGTTCAGCGCCTTGAATGGAAGAACCAGCTGATTGAGAATTTCGAAAGCCGCGCCACATCGGCTGCGGTCGATCTTCCCGAAGGCCTGATTGGTCCAGAGATGGAATTTCGGCGGCTGGCCCTGACTGGCAGTTTTGATCATGACAAAGAAGTCTTCATGACGGGGCGTACCTATGAAGGCAATGCGGGCTTTCATATCGTGACACCGTTCACCCTGACGGACGGGCGTATCATTCTGGTCAACCGCGGCTGGGTTTCTGAATCCTATCGCGCCCCTGAAAAGCGTGAATTTTCGCTGATTGAAGGTGAAACCAGGATTGAGGCCATCATCCGGTTTCCGGGCAAGAAAGGGTATTTTGTTCCGGAAAATGAGCCGGAAAACGGGTTCTGGTTTACCCTTGTGCCAGCGCAGATTGTTGAACATCTGGGGCTGGTCGGGCAGGCTGAAACAGCTGTCTATGCCGCCGCGCTGCGTACGTCTGACGAGATCAGGCTGCCGATCGGTGCGCGCACCGAAACCAACCTGCGGAATTCGCATCTTGGTTATGCCGTTACCTGGTACGGGATTGCCTGCGCGTTGATTGGGGTGTATCTGGCGTTTCATCATCAGGCAGGCCGGCTTACATTCGGGGCTGCCGGCCGGGGCAAGGACAGCTGATCGCCGGGGTTCGGAACGGATATGAAATATTACAGCACACGCGGCAATGACGGCCCGCTTGGATATGAAGAGGCACTGCTCAGCGGTTTGGCCCGTGACGGGGGGTTATATCTTCCCGAAAGCTATCCCGCATTCAGCGATGACGAGATGCGCGCCATGGCGGACCTGCCTTATGCCGCGCTGGCTGGCCGTATCATGTCACGTTTTACCGATGGTGAACTGGATGAGGCGGAGCTCGCCGCAATGGCTGGCGATGCCTATGCCGGTTTCACCGATCCGGACGTGGCGCCGCTTCATCATCTGAATGGCAACATCCATGTGATGGAGCTGTTTCATGGCCCTACAATCGCCTTCAAGGATTACGCGATGCAGTTTCTGTCGCGCGCCTTTGACCGCGCGCTGAAAGGCGCTGGTCGGCAGGCGGTGATCCTTGGAGCCACAAGCGGCGATACCGGTTCGGCTGCCTTGGAGGCATTTCGCGGGCGTGATGCTGTCGATATATTCATTCTGTTCCCTGATGGCCGTGTCTCGCCGGTGCAGCAGCGCCAGATGACATCAATCGATGCGGTCGGTGCACATGCAGTAGCGGTGTCCGGTGACTTTGATGACTGCCAGGCCATTGTCAAACAGCTGTTCAATGATCATGGCTTCCGCGACCGGGTAAATCTGTCGGCGGTGAACTCGATCAACTGGGCGCGGCTTATGCCGCAGATTGTCTATTATTTTTCAGCCGCATTGGCACTTGGTGCGCCCGGCAGGAAAGTTGCCTTCTCGGTACCTACAGGCAATTTCGGCAATGTGTTTGCCGGCTATGTGGCCATGCGGATGGGTCTGCCGATCGAACGCCTGATTGTGGCGTCAAACAGCAATGATATCCTGACCCGCTTTTTTGAGCAGGGGGCAATGCAGCGGGATGTGGTGACGCCGTCGCTGAGCCCGTCCATGGATATTCAGGTATCAAGCAACTTTGAACGGCTGTTGTTCGAATTGATGGACCGTGACGGTGTTGCTGTTGCGGGCATCATGGACAGGTTTGCCGAAACCGGCAGGTTTGAACTCCCCGATTCTGCGATGACGGCAGCGCACAGGCATTTTTCGGCCTATCGGCTGGATGATGCCGGTACGCTGGCCGAGATTGCTGCCAGTATGGAAACAGACGGCATGTGTCTTGACCCGCATAGTGCTGTCGGGGTGTCGGCGGCGCGCCGCGCCATTGCTGACGGTACGGTGGCGGCGGATATTCCTGTTGTCGCGCTTGCCTGCGCGCATCCCGCAAAATTTGGAGCAGCCGTTTCCAAGGCAACCGGCACCACACCTGCTTTGCCGCCGCATCTTGCCGATCTGATGCAGCGGCCGGAAAAAATGGCGAAGGCGGATGCCAGTGCCGCGGCGGTGCGTGACCTTGTTCTTGAAAAGTGGAGACGTGGATGAATGGCGCTGAAGTGACAACACTGCCCAGCGGGTTGCGTGTCGCCACCCGCAGTATGCCCCATGCGCGCAGCCTGTCGGTTGGTCTGTGGGTGCTTGCCGGCGCGCGCGATGAGCGTGATAACGAAACTGGCATTGCACATATGCTGGAACATATGGCCTTCAAGGGCACAAAAAGCCGGTCAGCGCGTGATATCGCCACCGAGGTCGAGAATGCGGGCGGCTATATGAACGCCCATACCAGCCGTGAAGAAACCGCCTATTATCTGCGCCTGCTGCCCGAATATCTGGATATGGGTATCGATATCCTGTCCGATATCCTGACCAACCCGACCATGCCTGATGATGAGATTGAACGCGAACGCGGGGTCATTATTCAGGAAATTGGCCAGTCGCAGGACACGCCGGATGACATCGTATTCGACATGTTTGCTGAAGCTGCCTATGGAGGGCACACGCTTGGCCGCCCCATTCTTGGCTCAGTTGACAGTGTCAGCGGGTTTACGCGGACGGATCTGCGCGGGTTCATGGATCGCTATTACGGCGCCGGGCAGATGCTGGCCATCGCATCGGGTGCTGTCGCGCATGATGACTTCGTGCGCAAAATAGAAAACCGGCTTGGCGCGCTTGCCCCTGCCGAAACCACGCAGCGCAAGGCACCTGAATGGCAAGGTGGCAGACGGGTTGATGTGCGCGATCTGGAACAGACGCATATTGTGCTGGGACTGCCGTCATTCGGCGCGCGCGACCCGCGCCGCTATGCCATGATGGTGTTGTCCACGCTGTTTGGTGGCGGCATGTCTTCGCGCCTGTTTCAGGAGGTGCGCGAGAAGCGCGGTCTCTGTTATTCGATTTTTTCGTTTGCCAGCATGTATGCCGATAGCGGCCATTTCGGGATCTATGCAGGTACATCTGCAGATCAGGTAAACGAGATGCTGTCGGTGAGTGCCGCCGAGCTTGCCGATCTGGCAGGCGGGGTTGGCGCGGAGGAACTGGACCGGGCCAAGGCCCAATTGCGGGCATCGCTGGTTATGGCGCGCGAATCTGTCGCCGGTTCGGGTGAGGCACTTGCCCGCCAGATCACCCTGTTCGGTGCCCCTGTCGATGACGCTGATGTTCTGGATGGTATTGCCGCGATTGATGGCAATATGGTTAGCGCGGTGGCTGGCGAGATGATTGCGACGCAGGCGCCTGTTATCGCGGCTGTCGGACCTGATTCCAGTATTCTGGACAATGCTTCGCTGGCAGACCGGCTGGCCGGACGCGCCTGAGTTAGCCCGGCGTTATTGCAGCATCATATCTGGCACGAATTTGCGCGGCATGATCCCGTGCGATTTACAGAATGCGTTGGAATTACAGTTCAGTCGGTGATCAGGCGCTGCCCGCAGTGCCGGCGAAGAAGCCAGGGTCAATGCCCAGCGCCGCAAACCCCTGTTCCCACAAGGTATCGCGATCATAGTCGAACACCAGCGGTGCCGATGCTGGCAGATTCAGCCAGACATTTTCCGAAATTTCCTGATCCAGCTGCCCAGCGCTCCAGCCGGCGCATCCAAGTGAGACAATAGACTGGATGGGGCCAATACCTTCGGTGATGTCACGCAGGATATCTATGCTCGCGGTAAGGCCAATATCATGCGTCACCTGAATGCTGTCGGGCAGCATATGATCCTGTGAATGCAGCACAAATCCGCGATTGCTGTCGACTGGCCCACCGATATGCACCGGATTGCCCGCGCAGAAACGCGGCGCACCTACATCCAGTTTCTCATACAGATCGCCCAGATTAAGGTTGCTGGTCCTTTTGTTGATGATCAGCCCCATCGCAGAATTGCTGTCATGGTGGCACATCAGGATCACTGATTTTTCAAACCGCTCATCGCCAATATGCGGTGATGCCAGCAGCAGCTGTCCCTGCAGGCTCGGCATAACAGTCGCGCCATCCCTTTGCGGGCTACTGGCGACCGCATCAAATGCATCCGGTTCGTCGTCGGTTTTCTTGTCCTGCGTCATAAACTAGCCTAGACAGGAAAAATCACTTGGGTAAAGGTCCAAATGCCTCACTCAGCCGATGTGGAAACAGAATGATATCTGGCCAAAATAACGCCATTTCAGACAATTGCGAATTGTTGCGCGCTGGTTTTGCCCGGCCGCGACACGCCGTCGCGCGGGGTATGACGGTGGTGCTGGCGCTGTTCGCACTTGTGGCCGGGTTTGGTGTAACGGCTGGGCATGCGCTGCAGTCAGACTGGGTTGGTGATCCGGCGATCGGTGAGGCGCGGCTGGTGTCAGCGGTGGTGGCGACAGGTGATCTGGACACATTGCCGCTTGGTCTGGAATTCACGCTGGCACCCGGATGGAAAGTGTATTGGCGCACCCCTGGCGAAGCTGGTCTGCCGCCCGGCTTGATCCTCGATGACGCCGGGACTGCCGGTATTCAGGCATCGTTCAGCTGGCCAATGCCGACGCGGTTTGATGTTTTTGGCTTTGACAACTTTGGATATGAAAACAGCGTTATCCTGCCGGTGCAGCTGTCCGGATTTTCCGGCGGCGACCCCGTTGTGATATCCGCCGCACTCGACGCCCTGGTGTGTAGTGATATTTGCGTGCCGATGCAGGGACAACTGACCCTTGCGATTCCGGCTGGAGACGCAGCACCGACGCAGCACGCACAGGCGATTGCGCAATATGCGGCCATGGTGCCGCGCGATGCCAATGCAGACGGTATCAGCGCCAGTGGCCCTGATCTGCAGATTGCTATGGCCGCGATCACGCAAGATGACAAGGGCAGGCAGGGTCTGGTCCTGCGGTTTGCGGGGCCGGTGCCAGATATTCGCGATATTTTTGTCGAAGGGGTGGACGGTGTTGCCTTCAAAGCACCACGACCGTTCAATGACGGGCCACTCAATGACGGGCTGTTTATGCAGGCAGTGCCGGAAGGCGGTGCAATTCCTGCTGGAACAGAGCTGACAGTGACAATCGATGCGCCGCCGCAAGCGGGCAGCTTTGAGGTTGCTGCAACCAGATTGGACCGGACAGGATCGCAGCTTGTGACGCCCCTTGTGGGAATTGTGCTGATTGCCCTGTTGGGTGGGCTGGTCCTGAATCTTATGCCATGTGTGCTGCCGGTGCTGGCGCTCAAGCTGTCTGCGGTGATTGATGCTGCTGGTGTTGGACGGCGGCAGATGCGTCTGCGGTTTATGTCTGGTGCTGCCGGCATCATCTGCAGTTTCATGTTGCTGGCGGGCGGTCTGGCGGCTGTTCGAATTGCTGGCGGTACTGTGGGGTGGGGGATTCAGTTCCAGAACCCGGTCTTTCTGGTGGTCATGATGGTGTTCATCGGCCTGTTTGCGCTCAGTCTGCTCGACCGGGTTCATATTCCGGTGCCAGCTTTTGCACAGCGGATCGGCGGTGGCGGTGGCTATCTTCAGGACTTTTTTACCGGGATGCTGGCAACGATACTCGCCACACCATGTTCAGCACCTTTCGTGGGAACAGCAGTGGCGGCAGCGCTGTCCGGGGGAATGCTGGGGCATTTCATTATCTTCGCTGCCATGGGCGCTGGCCTTGCCGCACCGTGGCTGCTGGTGGCAGCGTTTCCAGCCGCGGTTGCGTTACTGCCACGTCCGGGGCGGTGGATGAACTGGATGAAGCGGGTACTGGCGCTGCTGCTGTTTGGGACAGTTCTGTGGTTGGCGACGGTGTTGGCCGCGGCGCTGGCACCATCCACCGGTCAGCAGGACCAGGACGGGTCCGGTCTTGCGTGGCAGATGTGGAGTCCCGCCGCCCTCGAGGACGCGCGCGCGGCCGGTATACCGGTGTTTGTGGATGTCACAGCCGACTGGTGTATCACCTGTAAAGCCAACAAGGCGCTGGTTCTTGACCGCGATCCGGTGGCCAGTGTGCTGAGCGAAGCGGCAGCAAAAGGCGATATCATGCTGTTGCAGGCAGACTGGACACGGCCTGACAAGGATATCGCGGCATTTCTGGCCTCGCACGGGCGATATGGCATCCCGTTCAACATCATCTATTCGGATGAGGTGCCGAATGGGCTGGTGCTGTCGGAATTGTTGCAAACAAGCAGTGTCATGGCGGCCCTTGAAACTGCCGGAATATCGTCCAAATAGAGATGATGTCCCGACATATGTTGGCGACTCTCTTTGAAGCAGAATCAGGACATTTCACCATGACCATTGCAGCCGGTGAGGCTATTCCGCAGGCCAGTTTCCAGATCAAGACTGAAGACGGCATTGCAACACATGACAGCCTTGAATATTTCGCCGCAGGCCGCACCGTCCTGTTTGCCGTCCCGGGGGCATTTACCCCGACATGTTCGGCCAAGCATCTGCCAACTTTTATCGAGCAGTACGACGCCCTGAAGGCGGCCGGTGTTGACCGGATTGCCTGTCTGGCTGTGAATGATGCGCATGTCATGAAGGTCTGGGGTGACCAGAACGAAACCAATGGCAAGATCGATATGCTGGCTGACCCGCATGGCGAGTTGGCCGAGGCGTTGGGCTTGCTGGTCAATATGGGGCCTGTACTGGGCAACCGGGCAACGCGGTGTGCCATCATTATCGATGATGGAACTGTTACCAAGGTGCTGATGGAAGATGTTGGTGTCTTTGAGGTTTCAAGCGCCACGCATGTGCTAACGCAGCTCTAGCCGTCAGCCCTGTTCGGCAAGCGCCGTGGCCGCGGCGTGGGCAAGCTGGTCACAGCGTTCGTTCAAGTCATTGCCGGCATGCCCCTTGACCCAGTGCCAGGAAATAGCGTGGTCGCCCAGCGCGGCATCCAGTTCCTGCCAAAGATCCTGATTCTGGACCGGCTTTTTTGCGGCGGTGCGCCAGCCATTCGCCTTCCAGCGTGGCATCCATTCGGTGACACCCTTCATCACATAGGTGCTGTCCGTATAGAGATCGACCGCCATGGGCCGTTTCAGGGCCAGCAAGCCTTCGATGGCAGCCTGCAATTCCATGCGATTATTGGTCGAATCGGGGGCAGAGCCACTCAGTTCGCGCTCTTCATCACGCCATTGCAGAATGGCAGCCCATCCCCCGGGCCCCGGGTTTTGCAGACATGACCCGTCTGTATATAGAGTTACGCGTTCGCTCATTCATCGCTCCTCAAAGGCCGATGCCATAGGCGGCGGTGCCGGATACCGATTGGTGGAAGCGCAGGATTTGCCAGTATTCCATCGGGTCTTTCGGGCTGACAAGTGCGTCTTTGGGCGTGTGGATCCAGTCATAAAGACGGGTCAGAAAGAATCGCATGGCAGACCCGGCCGCCAATGTGGGAATGGCGGCAACTTCCGCATCCGACAGGGGACGAACCGCCGTATAGCCGCGCAGCATTGCCCGTGACTTGGTCAGGTTGAAGCTGCCATCTGCCTCAAAGCACCAACTGTTCAGGCAGATGCCCAGATCATAGGCAAAGATGTCATTGCAGGCGAAATAGAAGTCGATGACTCCCGTCAGCTTGTCACCAATGAAATGTACATTGTTCGGAAACAGATCGGCGTGGATGACACCTTCCGGCAAATCAGCGGGCCAGTTGGCAAGGATGGATTCAAGCCGCTGATGGATGGTGTCAGTCATGCCGGGCCGCAGTGTTTCGGCATCATCCCCGATTGAGGCAAGAAGCGGACGCCAGCCAGACGGTCCCAGCGCATTTTCCCGGCGTCTTGTGACCGGTGCCGCGTTGATATGAATGGTCGCCAGTGTCTTGCCCAGCGCCGCACATTTCTTGGTATTGGGGTAGCGCGACCAGCGGCCCTCAAGAAATGAAAAGACAGCGCAGGGACGGCCGGCCAGCTGTTGCAGGATGCTGCCATCGCGCGATGGAACGGGCAGGGGGCAGGCCATTCCGGAGCCCGCCAGAACCTCCATCACCTCGATGAAGAACGGCAAGTCTTGCGGGTCGACACGCTTTTCATAGAGCGTCAGGATATAATTGGCCCGGTCAGTCCGCAGCAGAAAATTCGAATTCTCCACACCTTCGGCAATGCCGGTGACGCTGAGCAACGAGCCAAGGTCGTAGGCCGACAGAAATTCGGCAAGCGCGGTGTCATCGACGTGGGTGTAAACGGCCATGGAACAATTCGCTTCAGGCTGTGTGAGTCAGGATTGGCGGGTCAGAATTGGCGGCAGCTTGAAGATCACATTTTCTTCAACAAGTGCATTCTCGTCCAGTACCAGATCATAGCGCGACTTCATGGCATCGATGATCTCATGAACAAGGTTTTCAGGCGCCGAGGCACCGGCCGACAGGCCGATATGGGTGGCCGCATCCATCTCGTCCCAGTCGATGCCTGATTTGTCAGCCACCAGGCGGCCGGCGGCTGTGCCAGCTGTCATCGCCACCTCGACAAGTCGTTTCGAGTTTGATGAGTTTTCGGCCCCGACAACAATCATCAGATCACAGGCTTCGGCGATCGCTTTGACAGCGTTCTGCCGGTTGGTCGTGGCATAACAGATATCCTCGCCGCGCGGACCCGAGATTTCGGGAAAGCGGAACTGCAGGATCGAAATGATCTCGGCTGTATCATCTACCGACAATGTCGTCTGCGTGGCAAAGGCCAGCTCTGCGTCTGCTGGCGGGGTGACATTGCGGGCATCCTCAGCTGTTTCGATCAATGTGATCTCGTCAGCTGCAACCTGGCCCATTGTGCCGTCTACTTCGGGATGGCCTGCATGGCCGATCAGCAGCACATGTCGCCGGTATTTTGCATGTCGCCGTGTTTCCACATGAACCTTGGTCACCAGCGGGCAGGTGGCGTCTACAGCGATCATATTCCGCCGATCCGCCTCCTCGACAACAGCGCGGGCAACCCCGTGGGCCGAGAATACAACCGGCGCCCCTTCGGGAACCTCATCAAGTTCCTTGACGAAAACCGCACCCATACCCGCCAGCCTGTCGACAACTGTACGGTTGTGAACGATTTCGTGGCGCACATAGACTGGCGCGCCGAATTTCTCCAGCGCGACCTCGACGATGCGGACCGCACGATCGACGCCGGCACAAAAGCCGCGCGGCGCGGCCAGGTGCAGGTATTTGCGTTGCTTTGCCATGCAGTTGTTCTTGCTTGATTACGTCGCACAGGTCAATTGCTGTTGTTCGAAAAAAGGGCTAGGATGCGCGCAACTTTTGACGGGTGAAAGCACTCATGAAGACTCCTGTTTCAACTTTGGGCCCATCAGCGGCACTGCTTGCGGGGCTGGTCCTTGCAGGGTGTGCCAACAAGGCCGACACCGTTCCCTGCCCCCCGATTACGGCACCGGTGGACACAATCAGCGCTTATCAGACGACAGATGAAGCTGGCGCACTGATTGATATGCGCTTCAATGGTGTATCGGCCTTATGCAAGGTGGTTGGCAGCGGCGACATCCGGATGGATGTGGCCATTGGCATGAAGTTGAAGCGTCTCGATGGCGGGGCTGTGGATGATGTTGTCGGCATCACGGTGGGCACGGCAATTGTTGATGCGGAAGACAATGTCGTCGCAAATGACAGGATCATCTATCGCGCGGGTATGTCAAAAGAGGAATCGCTGAAATATCCGGTTATTGATTACCGGGTCACGGTAAATCCTGATCACCGGCTGGTGATAAGTTTATTGCCGGCCCCGTGACCGGAACCGGCAATTGGTATCATCGAAATATTGGTTGCCAAACATTGGCTGGGACTGGCCAGTTGTGACTAGTTCAGCTTTTCAATTTCCGCGGCAGCTTCATCTATCAGCCCCATGCCGGCCTTGTCGTCCAGCTTTGAGGTGATGATTTCTGCGGCTGAGGCAATAGCCAGGCTGGCCGCCTTTTCACGCAAGTCTGAAATCATCGCTGCTTCGGCTGCCTTGATCTTGGCTGTCGCTTGCTGCTCGCGCCGCTTGATTGCTTCCTCGGCAGCCTTTTCAGCATTCTCCCGAATCCGCTCGGCTGTTGCCTCGGCGGTTTTCAGGATTGCCTTGGCTTCTTCGGCAGCTTCGCGGTGAAGGCGCTGGAATTGGTGCAGCTCGTCAAGAGCCTCTTCACGCAGCGCGCGTGCCTCATCCAGTTCGGTGCGAATTTTTTCGGAACGTGCGTCCAGCATTGCCGACAGCGCACTGCCTGCCTTGCGCCAGACAAGGGCGACAAAGGCAGCAAAGCCGACAGCGACCCAGACGGATTCCATCACGATGCCTTCCATTATCCAGCTCCCTGTGCGGCGGCACTCTTGACTGCCTTTTCGGCTTGCGCCTTGGTGGCCTTCACGCCTGCCAGCTGTTGTGCAGCATCGATGGCAGCCTCAGCAGCAACAGCAACAATGTTGCCCTCTGCTTCGCTGCGTGCAGCAGCCAGCTTGGTTTCGGCAGCGGCAATCTTGGTCGCCATCTTCTTGGCGGCCTTTGCCCCTTCCTTGTCAGCCTTTGCGGCGGCGTCTGCTGCAGCGTTACGGGCAAACTCGGCAGCTTCATTACGGGCCGCATCAAGGCTGGCCTCGTAATCAGCACGGGTTTGCCCGGCTTCACTGCTGGCCTCGCGCGCACGGGTAAGGTCATCATCAAGCCGGGTGCGCCGTTCTTCAAGTACCGAGCCAATGCGCGGAGTCACGACGCGTTCCATAAAGATGTAGCCAACACCAAAAATCACCACCAGCCAGAAAATCTGTGATGGCCATGTTTCGATCTTCAGCTGCGGTAGGCCGGCCTCACCGCTCGCGGCGATAGCCGTCGAAGCGGTCATCAGAACCGCGATGCCTGCAGCTGTTGCGGACACCGTTCTGTTCACTCTGGTCATGCCAGTCTCCTTTGTCCGACTGTCTGCACCGGGCACCCCCGGCGCAGGTAATCACGTTCGGATACGGGACAGTCGGCTTACAGCGCGAACAGAAGCAGCAGCGCAACAACCAGTGCGAACAGCGCAATGGCTTCGGTCAGGGCAAAGCCCAGAATGCCGATGCCAAACACCTCACCACGAGCTGCTGGATTGCGGGCAATCGAAGTTACCAGAGCAGAGAAGATGTTGCCGATGCCAACGCCGACGCCTGCGAGGGCGATAACAGCCAGGCCGGCACCAATCATTTTTGCAGCTTCTACTTCCATTTTCCTAGTCCTTCCGTTGATTTCAAATCTAGGTTTCGTTGGTTAGTCATCCGCTGTTCCAAAACGTCAGCGGTAAACGTTACGCCGCAAGGCACCTGCGATCAGTGCAGGTGCAACGCGTCATTCAGATACATGCATGTCAGGATGGTGAACACATAGGCTTGCAGCGCCGCCACCAAAACCTCAAGACCGGTAAGACCGACCAGCGCAAGGAATGGCAGCACAGAACCGGTCATGGCAATGCCACCGGCGCCTGAAATCATCACCGCAAGACCGGCAAATACCTTCAGCATGGTGTGTCCAGCCAGCATGTTGGCGAACAGTCGAACCGACAGGCTGACCGGACGCACGAAATACGAGATCACCTCAATGATGATCAGGAACGGGATCAGCACCTTCGGCGCACCCTGCGGCACAAAGAAGCTGAAGAAATGCAGACCATGCCTGACCAGACCGATCAGCGTTACGCCGACAAAGACAAAGGCCGCCATCGCGAAGGTCACGATGATCTGCGAGGTAAAGGTGTATGAGTAGGGGATCAGTCCCAGCATGTTGCCGAACAGCAGAAATACAAACAGCGTGAAGACAAACGGGAAATAGGCGCGGCCATCATTGCCGACATTGCTGCGCACCATGTCTGCCACAAATTCGTACATCATCTCGGCAGCGCCCTGCATGCGCCCCGGCACCATTTCGCGTTTGCTCATCGCGCTGGCAAGGAACACGCCGCCGACAACCATTGCCAACAACATGAACAGGCTGGAATTGGTGAAAGAGATGTCGTAGCCACCGGCGCTAAGCTCGATGATCGACTTGATCTCGAATTGTTCGACCGGCGAATGCATACCCTGAGAAGCCATGCCTGGATCGTCCCTTCCTACTCGTCCTTGTCCGTTTTTCCAGCGTCCTGCCGGTGTTCTTCAAAATACCCTGTAGCCAGTCCGCGTCCTGACACGATCCGCCACACATTCAACATCCCGGCCGCTGCCCCCAGGAAAAACAACATCACCATAAAAAGCGGCGATGTATCAAGCCAGCGATCCAGAACCCAACCGATGAAGGATCCAACCAGCACACCAGCAACAAGCTCCGTTGCCACGCGCCCGAGGATAGCACCCATTCCGGCGGGAAGTCCGTTATGCCGCGGCGCGTCTTCCGCTTTCTTCGCGCCCTCGATCTGACTGATCCGCCGTTCTATATCCTTCAGGCGGTCTGAACTGCGCTGAGGTTTCGGATCTTTCATGATGTCGCTTTCAGCCGGGGATTCGGATGATACCGGATGTCCCGATCTGCCAGAAATGACGGAGTGCCGCTGCTGTCCCGTAATGGTTGCCGTTCACCTGATTGAGCCGTGTTGTCGCACCGAGAATGCAGGTGCCACAACCCTGCCGAAATCGCCGACAAAATAGGGGTTTGGCTTGGCCATTGTCAAGCTTTCAATCAGGTCAGGTTTTCCCAGCAGATACGGTGATTTGCGGACGCATATTTCAAAGGGGTGCAGGCACAACGCGCGGTCAGGCAACAGCAGCATCACGGATTCGCTCGGCGGTCTGCAAATCAACCGAAACAAGCTTCGAAATACCGCGCTGTTCCATAGTCACACCGAACAGCCGGTCCATCCGCGCCATGGTCATTCTGTGGTGCGTAATCACCATAAAGCGGGTGTCAGTCTTGCCAGCAATATCGCGCAGCAGGTCGCAGAAGCGGGCCACATTCGTGTCATCAAGCGGCGCATCCACCTCATCCAGCACGCAGATTGGTGCCGGATTGGTCAGGAATACAGCAAAGATGATGGCAAGCGCCGTCAATGCCTGCTCACCGCCCGACAGCAAGGACAGCGATTGCAGGCGTTTCCCCGGAGGTTGTGCCAGAATTTCAAGGCCGGCTTCCAGCGGGTCGGCGGATTCGGTCAGTTGCAATTCAGCGGTGCCACCACCAAACAGGACTTTGAACAGATCCTTGAAGTGATTGTTGACGGCGGCAAAGCTGTTCAGCAATTGTTCGCGCCCCTGCCGGTTCAGCCGCGAAATGGCCGCGCGCAGCTTTTCAATTGCAGCGACAAGGTCTTCCTGTTCGGCTTCGATGGATTCGATTCGCGCAGCGACTTCCTCCATTTCGGTTTCGGCGCGCAGGTTCACCGGCCCGATTGTGTCACGCTCGCGGATCAGGCGATGGACGCGATCCTCAAGAACGGTCACCTCTGGCAGGCTGGTAGCATCTTCAATATCGGCGATGCTGGCCAGCCCATCAGGTGAACAATCAAGCTTGTCGCTGATCTGCTCTTCAACAACGCGCCGTGTTTCAGTGGCAAAATCGCGTGTGCCCTCAGCGCGTACAAGCTGTTCGCGGCTTGTGGCAAGAGTGGTATCCGCTTCACGTTGGGCCGTTTCGGCGGCGGCAAGCTCTGTCTCGGCGCGGCGTAAATCATCTGCGGCCTGCTGGCGCACTGTTTCAGCCGTTTGCAAGGTATCGGCAAGCGCATCGCGCTGTTTTGCCAGCGCATCAGGCATGGCTGACAGGCGTTCGATTTCGGCTTCACCTTCGGCCAGCCGTGTTTTCATTTCGCCGACACGGTTTTCTGCCCCGACAAGCCGCTTCTGCCATGCTTCGGTTTCAGTTGCGGCCGAGGCCAGCCGGTCACTGGCCACACGCACGGCCTCGGCAAAACGCGATTCGGCCTGCATGGCCTCTGCCACACGCGTGCGCACCGCCTCTGCCACCTGGCGCGCGTCGGCTTCGCCCTTCTGCAAAGCGGCATCATCGCCAAGCGCGGCAGCCTCGGCCTCGGCACTCGCAAGATCATCACCAAGGGTTGCGGCGGTTGTTCGCAACTCATCGGCGCGCTCTTCTGCTGCTGACAGGCGCAGCTTGGTGCTTTCTTCAGCCCGCCGCGCGGTCGAGAGTGATGTATTGCTCTCGGCGGCATCTGCCCGTGCGCCTGTCTGGGAGGTCCGTGCCTCTGCCAACGCCTGATCAGCCGTGCTGGCACTGGCAGAAAGACGGTTTTGTTCAGTGGCGGCCTTAGCCAGTTCGGCTTCCAGCGTTTCAAGTCGCTGCCGCTGGCGGATGCGCTCGGCGCCGCTGTCCTGTGCGCCGGGGCGCCTGACGAACCCGTCCCAGCGCCACAATCCGCCTTGTTGGGTGGTGACAGACTGACCGGGACGCAGCGAATCCTGCAGGAACTGGGCTTGGCCGGGTGTATCAACAACGCCAATGCCGGCAAGCGTTGACGCCAGTTCGGGTGCCCCGATCACCGAATCGGCAAGTGGACGCGTGCCTTCGGGCGGCTCAAGATCATGCTGGGCACCTGCGCTGCGCCAATAGCTGACGTCGCCCGAACCAGCCGGGGCTGACAACTCTTCAGAAAGGCATGCTGTCAGCGCCTGCTCCATGCTGTCCAAGACGGTCAGGCTGTCGGCAATCGGTACATCCCCGCTGCCATCACCTGCGGCAAGCAGATATCCAAGCGCATCAATCTCTGCCTGCAGACGTGTCATTCTGGTATCGGATTCGCGGTAAATTGTGGCAGCGCTTTCTGCTGCGTTCTGCGCGTCGGCAAGTGCGGATTCTGCTTGTGTGAGGCGCGCGACATCGGCTGCATTCCTGGCCTCGGCCGCCTCCAGATCCGAATGCGCGGTGCCAGCGGCCTGTTGCAACTCTGCAAGCGAGATCGCATCAAGCGCGGCCCTGGCCGCATCCTGACGGGACCGCAAATCAGTGATACGGCCTGACAAGGCAGTCCGCGTTGATTCGGCAGCACGGACGCGGCCGGCCGCATCGGCAAGCGCAGAATCGGCAATATCCTGTTCAGCGCGGATGGTGGCCAGTTCACTCGCAGCGCTTTCCTGCTGTGGTGCTGCCTCATCGATCGTGGTCCGCAGCCCGGCTGTTTCCGCCGTCAGCCGGTCAATGGCAGAGCTTGCATCTGTGCGCAGGCTGGCCTCGCGCTCAATATCCTCGGTAATACGGTGCTGCTGGTCTTTGGCGCGTTCCAGCGCGTCGCGGATTCGCGCTTCTTCGCGATCAAGTTCGTCACGGCTGATTGCAAGCCGCTGATATTCTGCGGCGCGGGCGACCTCTGTTTCACGAAGCGGCGGCAGTTTTGCGGCAAGTTCGGCCCGTGTGGTTGCATGGCTGGCGGCAATCTGGGTGTGATCGGCCGTTGTCAACTGCAAGGTGCGCAGCGTTTCAGCCGCATCGGCCAGCGCCTGTTCGGCTGCATGCCAGCGCGCCAGAAGCAACTGCGCCTCGGCCTTGCGAATACGGTCTGCTACCGACCGGTAGCGCGCTGCCTGGCGCGCCTGCTTCTTCAACGAGTCGCGTTGTTCGATCAGGCCGGCAACAACATCATCCAGCCTTTCGAGATTGGTTTCTGCACCCTTCAGCCGCAACTCGGCCTCATGACGGCGGGCGTGCAGACCGCGGATATTTGCCGCCTCCTCAAGAAGGGCGCGCCGGTCTGTTGGACGCGCACCCACAATCGCGCCAATCCGCCCCTGCGATACGATGCCTGAAGAGCGCGCGCCGGTGGCACTGTCGGCAAACAGCAGCTGCACATCCTTGGCACGTGCAGGACGCGTGTTTACGAAATAGCTGCTTCCCTTGCCGCGTTCGATCTTGCGGGTGATTTCGAGATCGTCGTCATTATTGAACTCGCTGGGTGCAGACCGGTCGCTGTTGTCCAGCAGCAGTGTGATTTCTGCCAGATTGCGGGCCGGACGCGTGTCCGTGCCGGCAAAGATCACATCATCCATTTCGCCGCCACGCATCTGGCGCGCGTTGCTTTCGCCCATTACCCAGCGCAAGCCTTCGACAATGTTGGATTTGCCGCACCCGTTCGGCCCGACAATGCCTGTCAGGCCTGTTTCGATATCAACCTCTGCGCTTTCCGCAAAGGATTTGAAGCCGGCAATTTTCAGTGAACGAAAGATCAAGACTATAAACCGCTGACACCCGGGACTGGATGGAGGCCGAACATCAAATCATGCCCCGAACGCGCTGAGCGCCTCGGCAAAATCATCATAGTTCTTGTTGCCAGAGATCAGCAGGTCATCATTGACCACAAATGAAGGCGTAGATGATACGCCCCATTTGTCGATGCCGATCTGGCGTTGTGCGACCAGACCCTCCAGCAACGGCCTGTTGCGCATTACCGCGTTGAAGATATCCGCATTAACGCCGGCTAGCCGTGCCATTTTTTGTAATTCGGCGATCGGGTCTTCGGCCCGCACCCATACGGCATGCTTGGCCAGCAACATTTTGACCATTGCAAAAAACTTTGATTCCGGAACAGCCCGGGCAAGCGCATGGGCGCGCAAAGCCAGCCCGTCAAGCGGGAAGGGGCGCATCTCAAAGCGGACAATGCCCTCATCAATCAGACGTGCTTTCACCTTGGGGAAGGTGTTGTTGTGGAAATCAGCACAATGGCCACAGGTCATCGAATAATATTCGGCAACATGAATTGGTGCATCGCTCTGCCCCAGAACGCGCGGCGACAATGCCTCATCCAGCGACAGTTCGTCGGCAAATGCCATCGGACTGGCGACAGCAAGTCCGAAAAAACTGGCGCTGCCCGCCACAAAGGCGCGGCGCGTGGTGCCGGCAGTATCAAAATGGGCAGTATCAAAATGGGCAGTATCAGCGTGGGCAATAGCAAAAGGTCCCGCTGGCTGGCTGACCTCGTTAAAGCTACCGGTGATCGCCTCACCATCGCTCATCGGACCGGCTGAAAATGTAAATTGTTTTTTCATGGCGTCACCATAGACAAAGGGCAGGAAGTCGGCAATCCGAGAATCACATGGTGATAAAAGATTGCGGCGGTATTTTGTGTTCTTTTGCAGCAGCAATTTGTGGCCCGGGATGGACGTTGCGTCAGCGGGATGCGCCGCGCCTCAGTCATCACCTTCTATCGGTGATCCAAGGCGGCGCAATGCGGCGCGCACGTCCGGCGATTTCACTTTTTCCAGCTTGCTGTCCAGCGTCCAGATATCTTGCGGCGCGTCGGGCGCGGATGTGCTGGTGGGTGCGGGTTTTGCTGTCGCTGGCGGTAATGTCTGAACAAAGATAATCTCGCTGACAGCGCGATAGCCGAAAGCAGCATTCACCCGGTCAGTTATGCTGCTGCGCATCTGCAAGGCAAGGGGGCCAAAACCGCTGCGAATGGCAAGGGTGAGCTTGCCGCCACCATCGCGCATCAGGGCAAGGCGTGACGGGCGGCTCCATGTCGCGATGTCACCAGCAATGATCGGCCATTCCGAAACAAGGCGGCTGAGCACGAAACCGCGTTTACGCACACTCGGCGCGACCATGTTATCCAGCATGCTGGACAGGCGGGTCATGCGGTTCTTGCGGGTTTTGTCCATCGACATACCTTGAAAGGCTGTAACCGGGCCATCCGGTGATTATCAGGAGGGCCAGCTTGTTTCGTGGCGGCAGTCTAGCACACCGCCCCCGCACGGCGTAAGCCAGAGATACGACTGCCCCTCGTCAAATGCGCAACCGAACCGAGTTGCAGGTGATCTGCTGCAACAATTCTGCTGCGACCATTCTGCTGCGACCATTCTGCCGGGACGGGTGCGTTGAATGGTGTCCGCTGCTGTGCCAGTCTCGCCAGCATGACGATGACGCCCTTTCCTGCTGCCGCCCTGTTTGACTGGTATGACCGGCACGCCCGCATTTTGCCATGGCGCAGCCGCTGGCCTGATCTGTCGCCAGCCTATCATGTGTGGTTGTCAGAGATCATGCTGCAACAAACCGTTGTGGCAACGGTCATCCCCTATTTTGTGGATTTTGTGCGTCGTTGGCCAAGCGTCTGTGATCTGGCGGCTGCCAACAATGATGATGTGATGGCCGCATGGGCCGGGCTTGGCTATTACGCGCGGGCGCGCAATCTGCACCGTGCCGCAAAGATTGTCTGTGCCGCGCATGGTGGCAATTTTCCGGAAAGTCGTGATGCCTTGCTGGCGCTGCCTGGCATCGGCCCCTATACCGCCGGTGCCATCGCGGCGATTGGTTTTGGCGCGTCGTCGGTTGTGGTTGATGGGAATATTGAGCGTGTCTTTGCCAGATATTATGCGATTTCAACCCCGCTGCCTGCTGCCAAGGCAGACATTTCAGCAGCCTATGCCGCCCAGCATCCGGGCGAGCGGCCGTCAGATTATCCGCAGGCCCTGATGGATTTTGCCAACGCCGTCTGCACGCCAAAAGCGCCCGCATGCAATGCTTGCCCGGTGGCGGCCGGCTGCGCGGCCGCAAAAGCGGGAACGCCGGAAACATGGCCGGTAAAGGCGATCAAGAAACCAAAACCTGAACGGCACGGCATTGCCTTTGTTGCGTATTCTGATACCGGCGCGGCATGTCTTGTGAAGCGCCCCGAAAGCGGGTTGCTTGGCGGTATGCTGGCTTTTCCATCAGCCGGTTGGACCCCGGCAGACAGTGACTGGAATGCCGATGCGCCGCTGGCCAGTCCACCATTTCCGGCCAATTGGACGCTGTTGGATGACAGCGTTTCGCATGTCTTCACACATTTCAGCCTGACCATGCGTGTTGCGGTGGCCAGAATGGGTGCTGTTCGGGAAGGTGACAAGCTGGTTGCGGGTGCTGCCTGGCAAAAGGTGCGGCCCGCCAGCCTGCCAACTTTGATGCGCAAGGTCTGGAAGCTGGCCGAACCTGTGCTGACAAATCAGTCAGCAAGGCATGCCCAAGATTGATCAAGGATCCGCAGATATCAGTGATTGCGGATATCAGTGATTGAAGTGGCGCATGCCTGTCATTGCCATGACAATGCCCGCCGCATCCGCCGCTGCGATCACCGTGTCATCAGCCTTTGATCCGCCTGGCTGGATGACAGCTGTCGCACCGGCATCAATCAATGCCTGCAACCCGTCTGCAAACGGGAAAAAGGCATCTGATGCGGCCACTGACCCGCTGGTGCGTGGCACATCCCATCCATGATGGTGCGCCGTATCACGCGCCTTCTGGGCAGCGATCCGGGCCGAATCAACGCGGCTCATCTGGCCGGCACCCACGCCCGCCGTGATGGTGTCTTTCACAAATACAATGGCGTTGGATTTGACATGTTTGACCACCCGCCACGCAAACATCATGTCGGCAAGTTGCGCCGCATCGGGTTTGGCGCTTGTGACGATCTGCAAATCGGCTTCGGTGATAAAGCCGTTGTCACGCGACTGCGCCAGAAAACCGCCACTGACGGACTTCACCTTGATGGCTGAGGCACGCGAATCAGGCATGCTGCCGGTCAATAACAGACGCAGATTTGGCTTTGCGGCAAGGATCTCTTTCGCAGCCTCGCTGGCATCGGGTGCAATCACCACCTCGGTAAAGATACTGGCGATGCCGCTGGCTGTATCGGCATCCAGCGTCTGATTGCTGGCGACAATGCCGCCAAATGCACTGACCGGATCGGCGGCCAGCGCATGTTCCCACGCAGCGGCAAGGGTGTCGGCACTGGCCACACCACACGGGTTCGCATGCTTGATGATGGCAATCGTGGGTGCGGTGAATTCAGCAGCCAGTTCGAAGGCTGCATCTGTGTCGTTCAGATTGTTATAGGATAGAGGCTTGCCTTGAATCTGTGTGGCGCTGGCAACACCGGCGCGTGCCGGACCACCTGCATAAAGGGCAGCCTGCTGGTGCGGGTTTTCGCCGTACCGCAGTGTCTGTTGGCGTTGTGCTGAAATCTGCAGCGTTTCGGCAAAATCGCTGCCGTCCAGCCAGCCGGCAATCGCCGCATCATAGCGAGCGGTGCGGGCAAAGACGCGCGCGGCAAGATCGCGGCGCAACTGCGGGCTGACATCGCCGTTCGAATCCAGCGCGGCAACCACCTCGTCATAATCTGAAGGATCGCAGATAACGGTTACGAACTGATGGTTTTTGGCCGACGCCCGCAGCATTGCCGGCCCGCCGATATCAATGGTTTCGATCAGCGTCTCCTGATCATCGGTGCGCGCCAGCTGCTCTTCAAATGGATATAGATTGACCGCAACAAGATCAATACCGGTGATGCCCTGTTCGCGCATGGCGGCAAGGTGATTCTCGTTATCGCGGCGGGCCAGCAACCCTCCATGGATATTGGGATGCAGCGTCTTGACCCGTCCATCCATGATCTCGGGAAAGCCGGTTACCTCGGACACATCTGTGACATCAATGCCGGCATCGCGCAGCATCGTTGCGGTGCCGCCCGTTGACAGGATTTCGTATTCATGACGCACCAGCGCTGCCGCGAATTCGCCAAGTCCTGTCTTGTCGGAAACAGATAGAAGGGCGCGGCGTCGGGTCATGGGGAGGGGTTCCTGATCATGGGGTTGGGGTGAGCCTGCATGCCGCGTCGTTATGGCAAAGCATCACCCGAAAGGCAATTGGCTGACTGCGCTTTTGAGCCCTATTGGTTGCCGCGGGTGAAAGCCCATCTCACCTCATGGGTGCCGATGGTGCGAATATCGGAGATCACCGCTTTGAGGATGATCTGCTGGCTTGCCTGACGGACACCATCTTCAAAATAGACCGAATTGTCGAGTTCGGTTGTGGCACCGGCCGCCTTCAGCGTCCAGCCGGTCTTGCTGCCGCGAATTTTCATCAGAACGGACCCGTTTGACAGCATCGCGGCGGAAACACGCGGATGAAGATGAAAGCGGATCAGCGCCAGATGGGGAATTTCACCGGGGGCCCCGGAATATTCCAGAATATCGGACCCCCGCAAATTTGATCCGCCAGTTTTCAGATACAGTTTGCGATGATGCAGCAGCCCGTGCGAGGGCTCATAGCCATCATGCGTGGCGACCGCAAGAATGCCACCATCAGCTTCACCGACCTCTACGCCTGAAATGCTGGCCATCCGGCCGGTCTGCGGACTGGATGAATTCTGGTTGTCCAGCCCGAGGGTGGAATGGGCAGCTGTCGAGGACATGATCCGCCGCATCGTCGGGTCTGTCATCATCTGCCCGGGATTGACGATCAGCTGGGTTGGGCCGACGCTCAATTCAAAGCCGAGCGTGCCAAGTCCGGTCACACTGCGCCCGTCTTTCATCACGGCTGGTTCACCAGCATCCATGATGACAATGGTACGCCCGCTGCCAATGCGCAGAAATCCGGTATAGGGTGCCTGCTGCAGCGGTTTGCCGCGCACACCGGATCGCAGCAGTGTTTCTTCCACATGCGCGGCGGGAACCCCGCCACCGCCATTGAAATGGGTCAGCCGCCCGTCGCCATGCCGCCACATGCGGGTTACAGCTCCCATACGGGTGATCATCTCACCAAGATTGGTGCTGTCGACGCCAGTTGCCGCGGCGGCAATGCGCAGTTCGACAAGCTGGCGCATAAGGGTGACGTGCTGGTCAGGCATGCGGCTGGCATGGCCACCATCCGGCACCATCACGGTATCCAGCTTTGATGCCAGAATTTCCAGCAGGGCGGAGAATGTCTCCTTGCTGACCCCGAAAGTTGTTTCGGCAAGAGCAAGACCGCGCAGAGCAGCAATCTGGTCATCGAGTGCGCGCATGCGCTGCCAGTCGCTGGCAAGGCAGTTCAGCTGAATATCCAGCGCGGCAGACAGCATGTCCTGAAAGCTTTCAGGCGCAGAATTTCCATACCATCCATAGTTTAATGCCAGAACAGCCAGCCGCCGCCCCATAATATCAGGGCGCCAGCCGGGCAGTTTCCAGCGCTGATTTACGCTGACCCAGCTGGTGATCAGGTCGCGCGCGCGGGACCGTGCCTCGCTGCTACCTTCGACACGCAGATCGCGCACCCATTCGAATGACTGAAAATAGGCAGGATCGCGCGTTGGATCGAGGCGATCTGTGAGGATATCACGGCCATTTTCCAGATTGCCGCGCCACGGGTCCTGCAGGCTGGCCCGAAGCGCCCCGCGATTGCCGCCGCGCAATTGCCATCCAAACAGCGCTGTGCTGCGGATCAATCTGTCCAATGCGGACAGCCGCATCCTGTCCCGGCTCATAGGTGATGCAGGTTTTTGATCAGCAGTGTCAGGCGGCGCGGGCATGCGGTGTTGGCGTATCCACAGGTTTTGGCAAGCGAGATGATCGCCTGCGCTTGTTGGTCATGGTCCGTTCTACCGATCAGCTCCGGATCAGGCATAGACTATATTGATTTATCCGCCAACAGAACGAAACCGTGCAACAAAAAATCCGTCCACGCCGCCTATTTCTGCGAACATGTCGGGCCGCAGGCGCAAGGCACCTGTTGATGTAACGGCGGCGGCAAATGCACCAGCCTCTTCGCTCGTCACAGGATCGGATGTCAGCGCCACGCTTTCGTCAGCCAGAATGCTGTCGGCAATCTGCTCTCCTTCTTCAAACTGAAGCGAGCAGGTGGCGTAGACAAGACAGCCGCCCGGTTTCAGCCAGGTGGCGGCCTGGCGGATCAGGTCAGCCTGCAGAATGGCCAGTGGCTTTATGTCATCAGCCTGACGCCCGCGCAGGATATCGGGGCGGCGGCGCAGCGTGCCTGTGGCTGAACAAGGCGCATCAATCAGCACGGCATCGACGGTGCGGCCGGGATCATAACTGCGCCCGTCAGCGGTAACGCATTGCGCCTTCATGCCAAGCCGGGCCAGATTTCCGCGCAGGGTCTTCAGACGCTTTGCCGAGCTGTCAATGGCGGTAACGGTGGCCCCTTGCGATATCAGCTGAGCAGTCTTGCCACCCGGAGCAGCGCAGAGATCGATCACATCCTTGCCGGCCAGATCGCCAAACAGGGTTGCGGGCAGGGCCGCCGCCGCATCCTGAACCCACCAGGCACCGTCCTTGAAGCCCGGCAATTCGGCCGGGTCACCGTCAAAGGCACGGCGGATGGTGTGATCGTTGATGATTGTCCCGTCGAGGCTGTCTGCCCAGCTGCTGATATCCTGCGCTGGTGTGATATCAAGCGTTGGCGGTTCCATCACCAGATCCATGATGGCGGTGGTCGCCGATTTACCAAACTGACGATGCCAACTGTCGCGTAACCAGTCCGGCAGGTTTTCGTCTGCGGTTGTTTGGGCAAGTCGCTCCGCAGCCTCCCGCGCAAGGCGGCGCATAACCGCATTGGTCAGGCCGGTAAGCCGGTCAAAGCCAGACGAGCGCATCAATTCGACCGTGCTGTTGACCGCTGCATGGGCACCGGTATCCAGAAACAGCAATTGCGCTGCGCCCATGCGCAGGATGATCATTGCATCGCGCTGCTTTCCTGAGGGCTGGCGTGACATCAGATCAGCCAGGATGCTGTCAATCTGGCCGGCGCGCCGCAAACAGGTTGCAGCCAATAGCCGGACGAAACGCCGGTCACGGTCTGGCAGGTGACGCGCCTGACGTAATGCCTCGTCAAGATAGCGCCCGTTATCAACCAGTCGCAGGACCTGAAAGCAGGCGATGCGGCTTTCACCGCCGGCCCCGCCATTTCTTGCGCCGGATGATTTGTCGCTGGCAGGATTGGTGGATTTGCCGCCAGCGGCATCACTCTGGCTGTTCCGGCGATCTTGCACGGCTGGTGGCATGGGGGCTCCGCTTGTTTTTCGGTGGTCATGGGGGCATATAGTGATTTATGGAGACTGACAAGACACGGGCTGAAAACAGCGCCGCGCCAGACACAGATCAGGCGGGGCTGGCAACGGGTGGATCAGCCGGTGGATCAGCCGGTGAATCTGCCGGTGAATCTGCCGGTGAATCTGCCGGTGAATCTGCCGGTGAATCTGGTGCGCCGCAGGATGCCACTGCCAAGCCGCAGAGCCAGGCCAGTGCGCCGCGTGAGGTGAACGGGCCAAAGGGGCCTGAGCCAACGCGCTATGGTGACTGGGAACAAAAAGGTCGTTGCAGTGACTTTTAATCGCAGCGATGTCTGATTGTTGCCCGATCCTGCTACATCCCGGCTTGCTGAATGAGGCATTTTGAATGGACAGATTGAAGACCGGCATGCTGGTCAGTGCTGCGGTTCGCGTCGCCAGTGCTGCGCTGATTGATTGTGTGGTCGCCAATCGTGGTGACGCTGATGCCGGGGCGCTTTTTGTGCATATTGATGCGCTGGACGGGCGGCACAGGCTGCTGTCACGCGTCATCGGATTTGATGGCGATTATGAATGGCAGAATCTGCTTGGCAGCGATGCTGAAGGCTGGACGGATGCGGACGCTGTTGCAGCCCGCCTGTCGCGCGAGCGCGAGACCGATCCCGATGTGTGGATCATCGCCATTGCCGACCACAAGGCGCGTAACCCGTTCGAGATGCTCTAGGCACAGCCGGTCCGGTTGTCATACGTTACGTCACACAGCATGGAATTTCGCGTTGAGGTGGGATATACAGACCCGATGACGACCAAGCATGACACATCGCAGCGTGAAAAGGTGCGGCATGGCGGCGGCAATCAGCTGATTGATCGCCGGTTATGTGTTGCCCCGATGATGGATTGGACGGACCGGCATTGCCGGCTGTTCCACCGCTTGATTGCGCCATCGGCACTGCGCTTTACCGAAATGGTGACTGCCGAGGCGGTCATTCACGGTGATCGTGACCGGCTGTTGGCACTTGCCGGGCCCGACCAGAACGGCGCAATTCCGACAGCATTGCAACTGGGTGGCAGTGATCCGGCCCGACTGGCACAGGCGGTGATGGCAGCGGCACCTTATGGATATGCCGAAATTAATCTGAATGTCGGCTGCCCGTCCGACCGCGTTCAATCAGGCCGGTTTGGCGCTTGCCTGATGGCTGAACCCGCGCTGGTGGCCGAATGTGTAACTGCTATGCAGGGGGCGATCGACCTGCCGGTAACAATCAAATGCCGTATCGGCATTGATGATATGGACCCGGAGGCGGGCCTGGATGATTTTGTCTCGCATATTGCCGGTGCCGGCGTCGGTGTTGTGTATTTGCATGCCCGCAAGGCCTGGCTGAAGGGGTTGAGCCCCAAGGAAAATCGGGACATTCCGCCGCTTGATTATGATCGGGCGCGCCGCCTTGCTGCTGGCTGGCCGCAGCTGCAGGTTATTCTGAATGGCGGTCTGGATACCGCGCATGCAACCCTGGAGGCAGCAGATGGCTTTGCCGGTGTGATGCTGGGACGCGCTGCCTATCGCACGCCGATGATCCTTGCCGATGTCGCCGAGGCTTTCACCGGAACGGCTGCACCATCGCGCGTGGATATCGCCAACGGCATGGCGGATTATGCCGATGATGTGACCCGCCAGGGCGTGCCGCTGCATTCCGTTACACGCCATATGCTGGGCCTTTTCCATGGCCAGAGGGGCGCGCGGTTGTGGCGCCGTCAGCTTGGCGAGGAAGCGCGTCACCGTGATGATGGCGGGATGCTGATCCGCGAAGCCGCTGCGGCCTGTGAGTCGATGAACAATGTACTTGCTGCCTGATTCGCCGCAGCATCTGTGATACACAGCCTGAAATGCGGCCCCTTTTTTGCCGGGCATACCCCGCTACCCATCAGCCAACCCCGTAACCGGAGAGCAGCGTGACTGACAAGACATCCAAAACCGTATCCAAGGCCGACAGCAAACAATCGCCGACACAGCCGCCCCAGGGGCAGGGCCGTAAATTGTTGCTGGATATGGGGCCGCTCATTGTCTTTTTCATCGCAAACTATTTTACCGGCGAGTTCATGCTGGCAGTCGGTGTGCTGGTTGCTGCGACAGTTGTGGCATTGGCCGCTGGCTGGATACTCGAGCGACGTATCTCGATGATGGCGCTGTTCGGCTGTGTCGCGGTGAGCTTTTTCGGTGGCTTGTCGCTTTATTTCGACAATGAGCTGTTTATCAAGATCAAGCCGACTGTGCTGACTGTCCTGTTGGCGGCGGTAATCGCCGGGGGACGTCTTTTGGGCCGCAATCCCCTTGGCGCAATAATGGGGGCGCAGCTTCGCATGCATGATGCTGGCTGGCGCGCGCTGAGCTGGCTGTGGGTGGCGATGTTCCTGACCACCGCACTGGCCAATGAGATCGCCTGGCGTACCTTGAGTACCGATGATTGGGTAACCTTCAAAGTGTTCGGTATAACAGTCATTTCGCTGGCTTTTGCTATTGGCAGCATGCCGATCATGACAAAGCACCAGATTGAGGAATAAATCCTCCGAAAAGGCACGGCAAACAGCATTCTGCTCTGATTCAACCTGCATTGTCGCGAAATGCATAAATTCAGTCGCCCACAAAAGACATTCGGTGCATCGATTGTCGCACATCTGAAATAGGAAGGATGCGCCTCAGGGCGTGTCTGCAGGCCTTTTTGGGGAGCGCCACCATGTCTGATCTAGCGACGTCTGACGAAGAAGAAATCATCCTTGCCGATCTGGACGATGATGAACTTGTCCAGCAAATGCATGATGACCTTTATGACGGACTTCAGGATGAAATTCGCGAAGGTGTCAATATCCTCCTCGGACGCGGCTGGACACCCTATGATGTTCTGACAAAGGCGCTGGTCGAAGGCATGACCATTGTCGGTGTCGATTTCCGCGACGGCATCCTGTTTGTTCCTGAAGTTCTGATGGCGGCCAACGCCATGAAGGCTGGCATGGGCATTCTGCGCCCGCTTCTGGCGGAGACCGGTGCGCCGAAAGTCGGATCGATGGTGATCGGCACGGTCAAGGGTGACATCCATGATATCGGCAAGAATCTGGTATCGATGATGCTGGAAGGTGCCGGTTTCGATGTTGTCGATCTTGGTATCAACAACCCGGTTGAAAACTATCTTGAGGCGCTTGAGGAACACAAGCCCGACATCCTCGGCATGTCGGCATTGCTGACAACCACTATGCCGTACATGAAGGTGGTGATCGATGCGATGGTCGAGAAGGGCATTCGCGATGACTATATCGTGCTGGTCGGGGGCGCGCCGCTGAACGAGGCGTTTGCCGATTCCATCGGTGCCGATGCCTATTGCCGCGATGCCGCCGTTGCTGTCGAGACCGCCAAGGAACGGATTGCCGCCAAGCGCGAGGCCCGGGCCGCTGCCGGCTGATCGCATCAATGCTGCGAGTGATTGCGGGCTGGATGCTGGCCGCGTGACTATGACCGGTCATCGTGCCGAGATGCAGATGACACGCACCCAAACTGCCAAGACCAGTGACATCAAGACTGGTGATTACACACCTGGCGGGCTTACCCTGTTGGCGTGCGGCGCGCTTGCCCGTGAAATTCTTGCCATCACAAGCCAGTTTCCCGATGGCATGGTTGATCTGACCTGTCTTCCTGCCTCTTGGCACAACCATCCTGAAAAGATTGTTCCGGGCCTTGCCCGCAAGGTTGCATCACTGCGCCGCAAGGGCCGCCAGATTGCTGTGATCTATGGTGATTGCGGAACAGGTGGCGAGATTGATGCCTTTCTGGAACGCGAGGGGTTGACGCGCATCCCCGGTCCGCATTGCTATGAAATGTTCCTGGGCACAGCCGAATTTGACGCCGAGATGGAAGATCAGATCGGCACATTTTTCCTGACCGACTATATGGTCCGGCATTTTGAACGCATTGTGATGCAGGGCATGGGCCTGCGCGCATACCCGCAGCTTCGGGACATGTATTTCGGTAACTATACACGCGCTCTCTATATCGCGCAGACAGATGATGAGGGGTTGCGCCAAAAGGCCCGGCGGGCCGCTGACGAGCTGGGTCTGACCTATGACTATCGGTTCACCGGATATGGCGCGTTTCCCGACTTTGTGGCGGATGCGATTACCGCAAGCACCTCTCAGACATCACAGCAAAAACAGCGGAGATAAGGATGGCACAGCTGATCACATTATATTGGCGTGATATTCCCGCCCAGGTCATTGCCGAGCGTGGTCGTGGCCGCAAGCGAGAGCAGGCCAAGATTGAACTGTCACGGCGCTTTGCCATTGCCATTGATGCCGCTGCCATGCGTGATGGCGCGGATTCGACAGATGACTATCTGGCAGAATGGCGTCGCGGCGACCCGGTTGAATGTGGTGAGGATCTGGAAGCAGAGGCAGCGGCAAAGGCAGCAGAACTGGAAGAGGACTACCCGGCAGACCGGGTGCGCCAGCTTGTCGAGAATGGTGGAAATAACCCCGATTAACCGGTCAGATGGGGGCATGTCGCAATCGGAAGATAGGGGGGCGTTGGTAAGCCATCGCCAGCGGGCCGAAATCGCCATTCTTCCGCCCTGCGATACATGCAGACAAACAGGACCAATTCGAATTTCATGTTCAATGATTTCTGAGCGGAGTGAATGATGGCCAGTACTATCGAGATGATCAGCAAGGCAGCCACCGACTGGTCCATCGAAGTCACACCGACAGGCGCCACCAAGATCGAGAGTTTTCGTGACTGCTTGCCGCCCGGCACCACGGTGAATGTGACATTCCTGCCGGGGACCGACCCGGCCGAAACCATTGCTGTCGCCGAACGCCTGCATAATGACGGCATGCGGCCAGTGCCGCATCTGGCGGCCCGGTCCTTGCGCGATGCTGACCAGCTGGATGAATTGCTGACAGCCTTTACCAGCCGCTGCGGTGTCGATGAGGTTTTGTGTATTGGCGGCGGTGTCGACAAGCCTGTCGGGACGTTTGATGCCACGATACAGGTGCTGGAGGCCGGTCTGATCCAGAAACACGGAATTCGCTCGGTTGGTGTTGCTGGCCACCCCGAAGGCAGCCCTGATATAAGCGATGAGGAAGTTGCCGAGGCTCTGGCAGCAAAAAATGCGCTGGCCGCTCGTGATGGTCTGAACCTCTATATCGAAACGCAGTTCTGTTTTGAGGCAGATATCGTTCTGGACTGGGAACGCCGCGTCAGGGCTGCCGGGAACACGCTGCCGATCCGCATTGGCATTCCGGGACCGGCGACGATCAAGACGCTGTTCCGTTTTGCCCAGATTTCCGGCATTGGCCCGTCGATGCGCTTTATCGCCAAACAGGCAAAGAATGTGGCCAAGTTGATGACGGTACAGTCACCGCATATGCTGATTGCCGGCCTTGCCGAGGGCATGGCTGCTGATGATGCCTGTCTGATCCGGCATTTTCATTATTATCCGTTTGGGGGATTTGCCCGCACTGCCGCCTATGCTGGTGCCATTGCCGGAGGCAATATCGAACTCCTGCCGAAAGGCGGGTTTGACGTGATTGCCAACTGAACCGATGACTGAGCCATTAAAGGCCATCGCCGTAATCGCAGAAGGAGCGAATTCATGACCAGAACCTTAGTTTCGTCGGACAAGCAGGAAGTCGTCATCGGGTTTGATGCCCCCTTTTGCGTAATCGGAGAACGGATCAATCCGACCGGGCGCAAGCTGCTTGCCGCGGAAATGGCGGAAGGCAATTACGATCGGGTTATTTCTGATGCTGTGGCACAGGTTGAGGCCGGTGCCACCATGCTGGACGTGAATGCTGGTATTCCGATGGCGGATGAACCTGCGATCCTGGCTGAGTCAATCAAGCTGGTACAGGATACGGTGTCGGTGCCGCTGGCCATCGACAGTTCTATTGTTGCTGCGCTGGAGGCCGGTCTGGCTGTCTATAAGGGCAAGCCTCTGGTAAACTCGGTGACGGGCGAGGAAGAACGCCTTGAGGTAGTTCTGCCGCTGGTCAAGAAGTACAACGCCGCTGTGGTTGCCATTTCGAATGACGAGACAGGCATTTCAGAGGACCCGAACGTCCGTTACGAGGTTGCCAAAAAGATTGTCGAGCGGGCCGAAGATTACGGCATCCCGCGTGAGGATGTGATCGTTGATCCGCTGATCATGCCGGTTGGTGCCATCAATCTTGCCGGACGGTCGGCGCTGGACCTGATCATACGGCTTCGCACCGAGCTGAAGGTAAACACCACTTGCGGGGCATCGAACATTTCCTTTGGCCTGCCGAACCGGCACGGTATGAACGCGGCATTCCTGTCGATGGCGGCTGGTGCTGGCATGACGTCGGCGATCATGAACCCGCTTCACGCCGAAGAGATGACCGGCATCATGGGCGCGAATGTGATGAACGGGCATGACCCGGAATGCCGCAACTGGATCAAGCGTTTCCGTGAACCTGCAGCTGTTGGCGAGGGCGGGCGTGAACGTCGCCAGACGCGCCGTCGGCGCAGCGCCTGACCGGGCAAGGCGGATGCCGTGAGCGACACCGGATCAGACATCAAGATCGTATTTACGCCGTCTGGGCGACAAGGTGTTGTGCCGACTGGCACAACGGTGTTGCAGGCGGCGCGGACACTTGGTGTTGATATTGATTCGGTTTGCGGCGGCCGGGCCCTGTGTGGACGCTGCCAGGTTGATGTGGGGCACGGCGAATTTGCCAAGCACGGGATCACCTCTGGCGATGACAGCCTGTGCGGTGTGACCGCTGTTGAAACCCGCTATGCCGACAAAAAAGGCCTTGCTGCCGGCAGGCGGCTGTCCTGCCAGTCCACATTGCAGGCCGATGTGGTCATTGATGTGCCACCAGAAAGTCAGGTTCATAACCAGCTGGTGCGTAAGGCCGCCGATGACCGGCAGATCGAGATGGACCCGATCATCCGGCTGTGCCTTGTCGAGGTGCGCGAGCCCGACATGCACGAACCGTCGGGTGATTTCCGCCGCCTGGTCGAGGGTTTGCAGGCGCAGTGGCCAGATCGTGTCAGCGGCGATGTGACATGTGATCTTCATATTCTGCAAACACTGCAACCGGTGCTGCGTGCTGGCGACTGGCAGGTGACAGTGGCGCTGCGTGATGCTCATCAGATTGTCGGTATCTGGCCGGGGCTGAAGGAACAGGTGGCCGGCGTGGCGATTGATGTGGGCTCGACAACCATGTCGGCGCATCTTTGTGACATGGTGACAGGCGACGTGCTGGCGTCGACCGGCGCGATGAACCCGCAGATTCGGTTTGGTGAGGATCTGATGAGCCGTGTGTCTTACGGCATCATGAATCCGGGCGGGCATCTGGAAATGACCAGCGCCGTCATTGAAGGATTGCAGAAACTGATTTCCGGTGCGGCTGAACAGGCCGGTCTTGCCGCCGATGATGTGGTCGAGATTGTGCTGGTCGGCAATCCGGTGATGCATCACCTTCTTCTGGGCATTGATCCGGTGGAACTTGGCGGTGCGCCATTCGCGCTGGCCGTTGATACCTCGATCGAAGTGCGTGCAAGCGAGATCGGGCTGGATGTGAACAAGGGCGCGCGGGTCTATATCCTGCCCTGCATCGCCGGGCATGTTGGTGCGGACGCAGCAGGTGTTGTGCTGGCTGAGGCCCCGCAGAAGGGTGAGATCAACACGCTTGTCGTAGATGTCGGCACCAATGCCGAAATTGTGGTCGGCAACAGCCAGCGGATGCTTGCCGCCTCTTCGCCGACAGGTCCGGCCTTTGAAGGGGCGCAGATTTCATCAGGTCAGCGTGCCGCGCCCGGCGCAATTGAACGGATCCGTATCGACAAAGATACGCTGGAGCCGCGCTTTCGGGTGATTGGCGTCGAGGAATGGTCGGATGAGGATGGCTTTGATGCGGCGGTGCAATCCACTGGTATCACCGGCATTTGCGGATCTGGCATCATCGAGGTGCTGGCCGAGATGTATATCAACGGCATTCTGTCAACGGACGGGGTGATTGACGGCGATGTCGTGGCGCGCTCACCGCGTATCGAACAGGATGGCCGCACATTCTCATACCGTGTTTCTGACAATGTCGTGGTCACGCAGAATGATGTCCGCGCTATCCAGCTGGCCAAGGCGGCACTGCATGCCGGGTTCCGTCTGCTGATGGACAAGATGGATCTGAAGCGGGTGGACAGGGTGGTGCTGGCCGGTGCGTTCGGCACCCATATCGACCCGAAATACGCGATGGTCCTTGGCATGATTCCGGACTGCGAACTGGAGAATGTTCGGGCTGCCGGCAATTCTGCTGGAACCGGCGCGCGGATGGCATTGCTGAACAAGGGGGCCCGGCGCGAGATCGAGGCGGTTGTTCGGGATATTGAGAAGATCGAGACGGCGGTAGAAGCCTCGTTCCAGGATCAGTTCGTCAAGGCGATGGCGATCCCGCATAAAAGTGAGCCCTATGAAAAGCTGGCTGCTGTTGTCGAACTGCCCGAACGCGTTCTGACACCGGATGAAGCCCCGGCAATTGAAAGCGGCAGACGCCGTGGCGGTCGGCGCCGCAAGGGATGAGCCGTATATCTTGCCAGCTATTCCTGTTCTGCGGTGAGGTCAGCCAGCATTGCAGCAGCTGATTTTGCGCGTCGCCAACTGGAGATGGCTATCCAGATCATGCCGCCAAGGGTGAGGATATAGCAGGGCCAGATAAAGCTACCATATCCGCCCATCTCAAGAAAAAAGCTCATGCCCCGCCCTCGCGCGCCATGGTGCGGATATGCAGTGCCGCGATGCGTCGTTCGGCCAGTACCGCCTGCATCCGCAGGATAACCACGAATGCGAAAAACAGATGCATGCCGGCCAGCATCAACAGCAGCGGGGTCAGCATTGCCGGATCAATGGATACGCCGCCGCTGCGCAGCAGGCTTGCCGGTTGGTGCAGCGTGTTCCACCAGTCGACCGAGAATTTCACAATGGGCACATTGATCAGCCCGACAAGTGCCAGAATGGCGGCCGGACGGCTGCCACGTTCGACTGTATCAAATGCGTTCGCCAGCGCGATCACGGCGACATAAAAGAACAGCAGGATCAGCATGGATGTCAGCCGGGCATCCCATACCCACCACGCACCCCACATCGGCTTGAGATGGTGCTGCTCAAGGACGGGCGAGCGCGCTCGGTGCCGGCCGAGGCGCAGCCTGGCGTTCTCCACCTGCACGAGGCGATCAA
>ERZ802826.53-NODE-53-length-36944-cov-29.9963_pt1 | contig 36944 bp, 36 predicted proteins | sample MGYA00345651_ERZ802826 | MGnify/ENA primary metagenome ERZ802826 (study PRJEB30503, sample SAMEA104212371) | marine metagenome | biome: Westerlies Biome; feature: [SRF] surface water layer (ENVO:00010504) within the epipelagic zone...; material: water (ENVO:00002006)...
CCGTCGACAAAGAGGACCCGCACCTCATTGTGGACATGCGTTACTCGCAATTGCCGAATGAAATCGACGGCTTATGGGGTATTCGGCTGGACCCGAGCGCCGCACACGATGCTCACGTAGAGTGGATCACGCGCCGCAGCACTAATAAAGCGCGGGTGGATCAATTGGTGGCGATGCTGAAGGGCGATGGGGTAAAACCAATTCCGAGCAATGATAGATAGATGATTGGTCGTCTATATTCGCAATAGGTCAGATAAGTACGGGCAACGGTAAGACTATTACCAATCAATGTTGGCGGATGGCTTATCACTGAAAATACCGACGGCAATGGCATGACGCTTAGCTTGTGCAAGGAGCTCTTCCCACGCTTCATTAGGAAGGCCGTCGCGATCCCAATCAGTCCGCGCATCCTCGCGTCGATGCTCGAAGAATCGCATTGAATTAATGCTTGAAACCTAATTATGCTCAAGGAGTTCTTCGACAACACGACCATCTTGCTTAAATATTTGTCCACCCTGCATGACAAAATCCACGTGTTGTAGCAAGTTAATGTGTTTTAAAACATCCCCCTTTACCGCAATAATATCGGCAAACTTGCCCGGTGTAACTGTGCCCCAGCGGTCGTCTACCCCCATAAATCTTGCCGGCCAATAGGTGGCCGCTTGAATAGCTTCCATAGGCGGGATATTCATGATTCGCACCCAAACATCCAACTCATTCCATGTTGATTGACAATGAAACTTCATGGGAATGCCACTGTCGGTGCCCACCATCAAGATGACACCTGATGCACGCAACTGCTCAATTTTACGCTTTAGTGTTTTTTGACGCTTGGGGTGCAATAAGGTGTAGGTCAGGGACTCAGGATGGGCAATAGACTGCGCAATATCGTCAACGGTATCTTGCTCTAGACCGACATGCCAACAGTCGCTGTCTAGTTTTTCATTGTTTTCGCGAATGTCCACCGAATTCCACAGGCCCTCCACCGTCGGTGTCCAGTATAAGGGATCATCAACAATCATCGATGCAGCAGTGCGCTCCTTGAGCATCGTCATAACGTCTTGAGGATATTCCGGCGCCGTAGCAAGCCCGGTGTGCTCGAAGTTATCGATACCAATCTGTAGGCCACGGCGAATTTCGGGGGGCCGGTGCGCATGCGCCACTACAGGTAAATTGTACTTATGGGCCTCAGCCACAATTGCTTTCCCTTCAGCAATAGTCATCAAGTCATGATCGATAAGCTTGATAACATCCATTCCTGCTTGCGCCAAAGTCCGCACCTTTTGACGAGCATCAGCAACACCTTCAATACCCCATCGGTAGTCCTCCGTCCCTGGATAGGGTGCCTTTTGAATAAAAGGACCTGACCAGAACATGCGTGGACCGTAAATTTCGCCCGTTTCGAGCCGGCGCTTTACTGTCAAGGTATCCTCTAGCGGCGCCCCTAAATCTCGAGCCGACGTAACACCGGCTAACAGCAGCTGTAGCGCAGAAGCAGGCATAATTTCGGGAGCAAATCGATCGGCATAATTAGGATGCCACTGGCTGTAATCAGCGTGCCCGGTGAGCATCAAGTGCACGTGCATATCCCAGAGGCCTGGCAACACTGACATCGCCTCTGTTGAAACCACCTTATAATCGTCAGGCACTTCTAGGGTGTCTACGCTGCCCACCTTTTCGATAACATCCCCATTAATCAAAATGACACTGTCATAAATCGGACTGCCTCCCAGTCCGTTAATGAGGGTCCCGCCCACTAAGGCCTGTTTCTCCTGCCCATTTGCTGTCATTCCCAACAACAAGACCAGTAACATGACGATCTGTGAGTGAACTCTATTCATGGCTTGTCGACTCCTTTGTCAGTGGGTGCGATAAGGACGAGCTTCTCAAGCTTTACCAATCTTTTTTTATGCCTGTGCTGGCCAGTCCGTACCGCGCAGAAACAAGCGCGTCAAGCAGCTCTACCTCACTATAAATGCCCGTCCCAAGACTACAAATTATTAATGACACTACTTATTAACGCGATTAGTAATTAACGTGACAAAGCAAGGCCTGCTGTATATTGATCTTACTCCCACTCAATCGTGGCGGGCGGCTTACCTGAAATATCGTAAGCAACTCGCGAGATGCCTGATATCTCATTGATGATACGGTTCGATACTGTTTCAAGCAGTTCGTAAGGCAAGTGTGCCCATTTCGCGGTCATGAAATCGACAGTTTGCACTGCACGCAGTGCAATTACCCATTCGTAGCGGCGACCGTCGCCAACAACGCCCACAGATTTCACCGGTAGGAATACGGCAAAGGCCTGACTCGTTTTGTCGTACCAGCCAGATTTTCTGAGTTCCGAAATGAAAATATCGTCGGCTCGACGGAGTAGCTCTGCGTACTCGTGCTTCACTTCGCCAAGAATTCGAACACCCAAGCCCGGGCCCGGGAATGGGTGACGGAAGACCATAGATTCGGGTAATCCGAGCTCTAGACCGATCTGACGCACTTCGTCTTTGAAGAGCTCGCGCAATGGCTCTACGAGTTCAAGCGCCATATCCTCGGGTAGACCACCCACATTGTGGTGTGATTTGATGACATGGGCCTTTCCTGTTTTTGAGCCAGCAGACTCAATGACATCAGGATAGATAGTCCCTTGCGCCAGCCACTTCACCTCGGTGAGCTTTGTTGCCTCCTCATCAAAGACGTCAATGAAGGTATTTCCAATAATCTTTCTCTTTGCCTCAGGCTCTGACACCCCAGCTAGTCTCGAGAGGAATCGATCTTGAGCGTCAGCGCGGATAACCTTCACACCCATATTGGAGGCGAACATGTCCATAACTTGATCGCCCTCATTGAGACGCAATAACCCGTTATCGACAAAAACGCAGGTCAGTTGATCACCAATCGCTTTATGCAACAATGCTGCAACCACTGAAGAATCAACACCGCCTGAGAGGCCCAGCAGAACCTTATCCGAGCCAACTTGTGCTCGCACCTTCCGAATCGCGTCCTCGACAATGTTTGCTGGAGTCCACAACGCTTCGCAACCACAGAGCTCAATGACAAATCGCTCCATAATCTCTTTGCCCAACGCGGTGTGTGTTACCTCGGGGTGGAACTGAATACCGAACCATGGCTTCTCATTATGGGCCATAGCTGCGATTGGGCAGCTGTCGGTTTCCGCTGTGCGAACGAAGCCATCAGGCAGTTGTGTCACCTTGTCACCGTGGCTCATCCAGACGTCGAGTACCGAACGGCCCCGCTCGTCGGTTCGATCAGCAATCCCTGAAAACAATCGATCCTCTGCAACGCCTTGGATCTCAGCGTAGCCAAACTCGGAGGTATTAGACCCCTGAACTGCGCCCCCCATTTGTACAGCCATGGTCTGCATGCCATAACAAATGCCTAGTATGGGTAGATCGAGCTCAAATATCACTTGAGGTGCACGGGGAGAATCATCTGCAGTCACCGACTCGGGACCACCCGACAGGATAATTCCCGAAGGCTCAAAGCTGCGAATATCAGCATCAGTGACATCCCAGGCATAGATCTCGCAATAAACACCTATTTCACGTACGCGCCGAGCGATCAACTGCGTGTATTGCGAGCCGAAATCAAGAATAAGAATGCGATGCCGGTGGATGTCCTGGCTCATCGTGCCCTCGTGTTCAAATTGTGATGACTGATCAGATGATCTAATCAGCGCACTGGATAATTGGGTGCTTCTTTCGTGATGGACACATCGTGCACATGCGACTCAGACATACCTGCTGACGTCACACGGACGAACTCTGGCTTTGTTCGCATGTCATCAACGCTTGCACATCCGGCATAGCCCATGGAAGAACGTACACCACCCATCAGCTGATGAATAATGGCAGAGACTGGTCCCTTGTAAGGAACTCGCCCTTCAATGCCTTCAGGAACCAACTTTTCGGACCCCACACTGGAGTCTTGGAAATAGCGATCAGAGGAACCTTGCTTCTGGGCCATGGCTCCGATAGAGCCCATACCTCGGTAAGACTTGTAGGTCCGACCTTGATAGAGTTCGACCTCTCCTGGGGCCTCTTCCGTGCCCGCGAACATTCCGCCGAGCATAACCGAATGCGCACCAGCGACCAGCGCTTTTGCGATATCGCCTGAGAAGCGAATGCCGCCATCGGCTATGAGCGGAACCTCCGTCTCTGCGATGGCAGCAGCGACGTTAGATACCGCGCTGATCTGCGGAACACCCATGCCAGTCACAATACGTGTGGTACAAATTGACCCGGGGCCAATCCCGACTTTTACGCCATCAGCACCCGCCTCAACCAGAGCCCGCGCTGCATTAGCGGTCGCAATATTGCCGCCAATCACATCGACCGAGGGGAAATTGTCTTTTATCCAGCGAACGCGACTCAGCACGTTGAGTGAGTGTCCGTGGGCTGTATCAACAACAAGCACATCGACACCGGCCGTCACGAGAGCCTCAACCCGCTCGTCGGTATCCGTACTCGTGCCTACGGAAGCACCTACACGCAACTGCCCAAATTTATCCTTACAGGCGTAGGGGAAGGATTCCGCTTTATCAAAGTCCTTCACGGTAATAAGTCCTTTGAGACTGCCCGCATCATCGACTACGAGGATTTTTTCGATCCGATGCTGATGTAACAGCCTTTGCACCTCATCAGACGTCGCACCCTCCTTTACCGTCACGAGCTGGTTACGCGGCGTCATAATGGCCGAAATCGATTGGGATGTGTCTGTCTCAAACCGCAGGTCTCGACGGGTCACGATTCCCGCCAGATCCCCATTCTTCATGACAGGAACGCCGGAGATGCCGTGGGCTCGCGTCAAATCAATCAACTCAGCGATCGTCGCTGTGTGATCGATAGTAATGGGGTCCTTCACAACCCCGCTCTCAAACTTCTTCACACGTCGGACTTGCTCGGCCTGCTCCTGAATTGTGAAATTTTTATGGACAATGCCAATGCCACCCTCTTGCGCAAGCGCTATGGCAAGGCTGGCCTCCGTGACGGTGTCCATCGCAGCCGACACCAAAGGCACGTTTAAACTGATGTTCCGAGTCAGCCGCGTAGCCAGCGACACGTCTTTTGCAGTCACCTCTGAGTAACCTGGCAAAAGGAGTACATCATCAAATGTTAGCGCTTCCTGAGCGATACGTAACATCAAGACCTCGTGGTGGTCGCGGCGAATAGGCACAATATTGTACGCTTAAGGTTACACTCGAACAATCTCGAGGGAACCGAAAAACACGATGTCACTGCCTAGCCCGCCACCCGTTAGCGTGAGCGAACTTAATCGCAAAGCAAAGTCACTCCTGGAAAACCAACTGGGAGAGGTGTGTGTCGAGGCGGAGATTGGCGACCTGTCAAAGCCCAGCTCTGGCCACTGGTACTTCACGCTGAAGGACGCGCGCGCGCAACTGCGATGCGCTATGTTTCGTCGCGCCAATGTGCGAGTTCGTTTCCAACCAAAATTGGGCGACTCAGTCGTGGTGAGAGGCCTACTGTCAATTTACGAGGCGCGTGGCGACTACCAGCTGATTGTCGATGATATGCAGGCCTCCGGTGACGGCGCCCTGCAGCGAGAACTCGAAGCGCTGAAGCAGCGACTGCAAGCCGAGGGACTCTTTGCATCAGACCGTAAACTACCCGTGCCAATACACTGCGAGCGTATCGGCGTGATCACATCGCCTACGGGCGCGGCAATCGAAGACATCATCAGCGTACTAGGTCGGCGATCGCCCTCGAGCGAGATCGCCCTCTTCCCCGTACCGGTTCAGGGCTCAGGCGCCGCCCAACAGATAGCGGATGCCATCGACAAGGCCAATACACTTGTGGCAGAAAACATTCGGACCATCGACGTGCTAATTGTCGGCAGGGGCGGTGGATCGCTGGAAGACCTATGGTCTTTTAATGAGGAAGTTGTAGCGCGCGCCATTGCTCGTTCTAACATCCCCATTGTGTCCGCCGTAGGGCATGAAATCGACTACAGTATTGCCGATCTCGTGGCCGATGTCAGAGCCGCAACCCCTTCACAAGCCGCTGAACTTGTCACACGGGACACCGAGGAGTGGCTTCAGCACATAGACAGCCAGGCGGCTCAACTCAACATGTTGGTTCAGCGGAAGTTGGCTGCCCAACAAGCATCACTCGCCCACTTAAAAGCGCGGCTGCGACACCCGAGGCACAGACTGAACCTCATTCGAGAGCAACTTAAAAGCGCGCGCGATAGAGCCGCACTCCTAATCCAGCAGCGTCTCACACGAGAGCGCCAAATCGTTAATCAGATTCGGCGAGACCTGAGGGCTGTGTCACCAACGATGATCACTCGAAAGCAAAAAGACACTGTGGCACGCTTGCACCAGCAGCTTCCTTCGCTAATAGCAGCGGTGCTCAACCGCCAGACAGATAGAGTGATGCATCTCACTCAACTGCTGACATCACTCGGTCCTGCGTCAACACTCGAACGCGGGTACGCTATCGTGACCTCAGTGAACGAGGGGGTGGTAAGGGACAGTAAGACCGTTTCAGTGGACTCTGAGATCACAATCCGCCTGCACCGGGGTGGCCTGACGTCTGTTGTTACCGAGACCCATGATGAGCCCAAACCCGCTTAATATTTAGCGGGTAGCCGAGTGTTAATGACAATGTGGCGCCCTTCGAACCGGATGTACTCGCCAATCGTTAGATCCTTAAGGATACGGGCAACCATCTCGCGAGATGCGCCCACTCGGTCCGCGATGTCCTGCTGCGTTAACTTCTCGGGGACGAATAATGTACCATCTCCCCGCTCATGAGACAGGTCCATCAAGACATTTGCAACACGACCGTAGACATCCTGGAGGGCCAGATTTTTTACATCAGTCGTCAGCTTTCGAACACGCGCAGCGAGATTGCCAAGAAGCTGCTGTGTGATGCCCGGATTATCGGTCAGCACTTTCGAGAAATCTTCTTTTTTAACCACCCGAAACTGGCAGGGCTCTACCGTCCTCACCGATGCAGAGCGCGCCGAGTCGTCAAGTAATGCCAACTCGCCAAAGTAGTCACCCACACCGAGCGAGTTCATGATGAACTCTTTTCCGTTCTTGTCACTGCAATAAACCTTTACCCGACCCGACTCAATCACATACAGCGCATCGGCCGGCTCATTCTCCTGAATGACAACCGTATTTTTGGGGTAGGACTCCGACGTGCTCGAATCCTCGAGCGCCGCCAACTCTTCATTTCTGAGGCCATGAAAAATTTCGACTTGGTCCAGCATGGTCACATTCTCTTTGTGCAATATTCACAATTGTAACTGAAGCACTCGCTCTCGCATATCCCCACTAGTGCAAAGTCTCAGGCGCGATATACTTAAATTCGATAAAACAAGGTGATTGGCTCAATTTTGGCGGCAAAAATAGATTTTATTCAGGTATCAACCCTCGGATTAAGGCTTGTACCCACGTTAAGCAGCCTGACTGAGCATTGCTCCGATGAGCTTGCGGATGACCTTGGTGCGCTCGTAAGGGCCATTGAGCGGCTAAGTAGTGCCGTAAATGGCGGGCAAACCAACCGCCACGACCTGCTGAATGCCGTAGCAGCGGTCAAGGGCTATTCCGAAATGCTCCTCGATTCTGCTGATGAGGCTCTGATACCCGTCCGCGACCAGGTGGACGAGATTGCGAGCGCCCTGTCACAGACCTCGCAAACACCCGAGAGCCTCCCCGCCACATCACGTGCACTGGACAGTCTTACCGGCTGCAGCATCTTGGTGGTTGACGATTTACCCGAGAACTTGGATCTAATGTCACGTTTGTTGCAGAAAATGGATTGCGATGTCATCACTGCAAACTCTGGACGGGATGCGCTCAGCATGCTGGCAGAAAGACCTGTTGATATTGTACTACTCGACCTTGTCATGCCTGATATTGGTGGGCGGGAGGTGCTAGCTCGCATAAAGGCCGACGAGCAGCTGAGAGCCCTACCCGTCATTATGATCTCGGGTCAGCAGGATATGGATCACATCATCGACTGCATTCAGATTGGAGCGGACGACTATCTCCTAAAGCCTGTGAACTCGGTATTACTCAATGCCCGCATCAAGTCGGGTATTGAGCGCAAGCGTTGGCACGACAAGGAAGAGCAATACCGAGAGCAACTGGAAAAAAGAGAGCAATTTATTCGTCAGACGTTTGGCCGCTACATATCGGACGCCATCGTCGAAGAAATACTAGAGAAGCCCGAGGGCTTAAAACTCGGCGGCGACTTGCGCAACGTCACCTTGATGATGAGCGATATACGACGTTTTACGACGCTCGTTGAGCACCTGCCGCCAGAACAGGTCGTCCTGCTGTTGAACCGCTACCTAGGCAAGATGACCGACATCATTCTGCATCATGGTGGCACCATTGACGAATTTCTTGGTGATGCTGTATTGGCGGCCTTCGGTGCGCCCTCCGAGTCCGATCATCATGCCGAGCAGGCAGTCAACTGCGCGATTGAAATGCAATCTGCCATGGCAGACATCAATGCTATGAATGCAGACGACGGCCTCCCACATCTGGAAATGGCAATTGCGCTCAATACCGGGGAAGTCGTGGCGGGAAACATTGGATCGGAGCGACGCTCTAAATACGGATTTGTCGGCCATCAGGTTAACGTGACCTCGCGCATTGAGGACGACGCATTGCCTAACGAGATCCTTATCTCGGAGCAGACGCTTCAGGCAATCGACAACGACGTCTTTGAAGTTGGAGACAGCCGCACTCTGAATGCTAAAGGCATGGAAGGACTGCTAACCGTCTACCCGGTAATCGGAGTAAATCTAAATGGCTAGCTCGACCGTCTTACTGGTAGAAGACAATGACATTAATCGCGACATGCTGACCCGGAGATTAACTCGGGCAGGGTTAACTGTTATGACTGCAACCGATGGCGCATCGGCGCTCGATGCGATGCGGGAACATCAACCGGGCGTTGTACTCATGGATATGACATTGCCGGTGTTGAGTGGGTGGGAAGCGACAGCAAAGGCTAAGTCCGACCCCAGCGTCGCAGCCATCCCCATTATTGCACTTACGGCCCATGCGATGGCTGCCGACCGAGAACGCGCCATGAACGCCGGTTGCAGTGACTATGAAACGAAACCGATCGACTTTCCCGCCCTCTTATCAAAGATCTACCTTTTTTTAGGGGCGAATAATACGTGATCACTGCCCGACTGGGACTGAGAGCCCGCCTATATTTGGCCTCCGCCGCAATTTTGATGCTATTTGCTTTCAATGTAGGCACCCACCTCTGGGGAAGCTATGCCAGAAGTGAGAGTGTCATGGCTTATCGCATCGCAACCGAGGGCACAGCGCTGGTTCGCAGCATTCAGCAGGGATTGGCAACGGAGTATCAGCGGGTACAGGTGTTAGCGGCGCTCAGAGAGACCAACGCTCCCATCCGCATCGCGCAGCGCGAGCAAGCCAATGCTGAGCTGTCGGAGATTTCCGATCAGTTAAGAGCGCTTGGCGGATTGAGCGATATTGAAACCGAGGCCGCGTTTAGAGATTTCTACAAATTTGCCTCGACACTGCTAGACGAGTGGGTCCGGTTTTATCGAGACTACAATGACAACTCAGTGCCATCACGCCTCGACGCCCGTCTATACGGTGACGCCACAGATAGCCTACAAGCACTGGCCGATCAGCAGAACAGCGTGGCCCTAGAGCGCTCAACTATTATCGACAACACCATTCAATTAACAGATCGGATCACCATCATCGGCTTTGTGAGTTCGATTACGATTACGTTAATCCTGATTTTGACACTGATTAGAACAACCAATGCATCACTGTTCCGCCTTAGGGTCGGAGTTGAACGGTTCGGAGCTGGAGATTTGACTCATCGGATCGATGAAAATCGAGATTCCGGCGAGATAGCAAACCTCGCGCAAACGTTTAATGAAATGTCAGCGTCGCTACAACGAGCGATGGCCGATCTGACCGATGCACGGGCTGAGGCGGAAGCGGCGAATGAAACAAAAAGTATGTTTTTAGCGAATGTATCGCATGAACTCAGAACACCGCTCAATGCCATCATCGGCTATTCGGAGATGCTGCAGGATGAATTGAGCGACGGCGAGACCCTAGATCGTGATCAATTCCATCACGATCTCACTACCATCATTTTTTCGGGTCGCCAGTTGCTGACACTGATTAACGACATTCTCGACTTATCGAAAATTGAAACCGGGAAAATGTCTGTGAGCTACGAGCCCGTAAATGTTGCTGGACTGGTTGTTCAAGTCTGTGATGCGCTCTCACCCTTGCTCGCTCAAAATAAGAATCAGTTAGAACTAGACGTTGTAGGCGCGCAGAACGCGACCATGAGGAGTGATGCGGCAAAAATCCAACAGATACTGACCAATTTATTTTCGAACGCCTGCAAATTCACCAAAAATGGCGTCATTAAGGTCACCGCCCACATCGATGACGCCGCGCTCCGTCTTAGCGTGCAAGACAACGGTATCGGCATGACCGAAGAGCAGCAGTCAAAAGTATTTCAAGCCTTCGTTCAAGCCGACAGCAATACAAGCGTAAACTACGGTGGAACAGGTCTTGGGCTAGCCATTGTCAGTAGCTTTTGCGACATGCTGGGCGGCTCAGTCACACTGAGCTCAGCACCCGGGGAAGGATCGCGTTTCGAGGTTAGTCTTCCAGTTGTCCAAGAGTGAGCTCGCGAAGGCGTTTTAGTACCGCCTCTCGCTTCTCAAGATCGCTTGCCAACTTGACGTTGCGTTTCTCCAACACGGAAACACGGTTTTCGAGCTGCCTAACCAGGGATAATGCAAGCGCTAAGACTTCAGCTCGATCATCAAGCGCCTGAGAATCGTCTGCCTTGCTGGGGTTCGAGCTCAGTAGCGCAATTAACGCGAGGCCCACGTCCGCCTCTCTCGACTCAACGGAGTCAGTGGCCGCTGCATGCCGCGTAAAATAGAGGCTAGCCTGCTCAAAATCGCGTGCGGCTAACGCGCGCATGGCTCTATCAAAGTAGGTTTCCTCAGAGACGATTTCGACGTCCGAGCAATCACAGGACGCCTCAAGCAGTGGCTCCGGCAAATTTAGCTCGGGAAGTTGCTCAACAGAGGGGTCGGCAGTCTGATCCTCAGTGGCCATTCTTGCGTCGGTAGAGACTTGGGCTGTCTGACAGCCGAGCAAGACGCTACTCGATAGGAGTAGCACCCAAATTAGAGACAGTCTGGCAAATGGCTTCTTCATACAGCGAGAATAGCAGTCTTTGCTCATCTGGTTATGCCTAATTTACTCAGGGCGCATATGCGGAAATAGAATCACGTCCCGTATCGACGCTGAGTTAGTCAACAGCATCACCAGACGATCAATACCGATACCCTCGCCCGCCGTTGGCGGCAATCCGTATTCCAGAGCGCGTATGTAATCGTTATCGTAGTGCATGGCCTCATCGTCGCCCGCGTCCTTCTCAGCAGCTTGTGCCTTGAAACGCTCGGCTTGATCTTCAGCATCATTTAGCTCACTGAAGCCATTGGCTAACTCGCGACCACCCACAAAGAACTCAAAACGATCAGTGACATCGGGATTGTCATCATTACGCCGAGCGAGCGGCGACACCTCTGTCGGATATTCGGTGATAAAGGTTGGCTTGATGAGCCTGTGCTCTACCGTCTCTTCAAAAATCTCCATATGAATTCTGCCGAGACCCCACGCCGCCTTCACATCAACGCCCAAACTCTTCAGAGCGACTGCCGCGGACCCGCGTGATGCCAACTGCTCTGACGTCATACCTGGGTTGTGAGAAAGAATGGCCTCTGTCACCGTAAGCCGATCAAAACCGTCGTTAAAGTCTATCTCGGTCTCACCACAGGGAATTACTGTCGTCCCCAAGACCTCTAGTGATAGCTCACGGAGCAGCATTTCCGTGAGATCCATAGCATCGCGATAGTCCGCATAGGCCCAGTAGAACTCCAGCATGGTGAATTCGGGATTGTGGCGCGTAGATAGTCCCTCATTGCGGAAATTCCGATTAATCTCGTAGACCTTCTCGAACCCCCCTACGGTCAATCGCTTTAAATACAGCTCGGGAGCAATACGCATGAACATCGGCATATCGAGCGCATTGTGATGGGTCGCAAAGGGACGAGCTGTCGCACCACCGGGGATAGGATGGAGCATCGGCGTTTCGACCTCCATAAAGCCGTGGCGATCTAAAAATGAACGAATGAATGCGATCACTCGTGAGCGGATAACAAATATCTCCCTGACCTCAGGATTGGCAATGAGATCAACGTACCGTTGACGATATCGCAGTTCTTGATCAGCTAGGCCATGGTACTTATCGGGCAATGGCCGCAACGCTTTGGTCAGAAGCTGCGCTGTCTCCATGTTGATGTATAAGTCACCTTTACCGCTTTTACACAGCACGCCAGACGAGGCAACAATGTCGCCTAAGTCCCAGGTTTTAATCGCACTCAAGATCGTCTCGTCGAGCCCTTTTCGATCGATGTAGAGCTGGATGACGTCGGAGCCATCTTGAATCAAGAGAAAGGCTCCACGATTGCGTATCAGTCTACCGGCCACCGCAAACGAGCGGTTTTGTTCGATCAACCCCTCTTTCGTCTCACCGCCATACGTTGACTGCAAGTCGCCCGCCATAGCGGTGCGCCGAAAATCACTTGGAAATGCATTTCCAGACTCTCTGAGCTTCGCTAACTTTGAGCGGCGCTCAGCGATCAGCTTATTGTCGTTTTCTGTCGTCGTTGACACCGGGTCGGTCATACACGTTCCTAGTTTATAAACCTTTTTTTAATGAGGCCTCAATAAAGGGGTCAAGCGCACCATCTAACACTGCTTGTGTGTTTCGATTCTCAACGCCTGTTCGTAAATCTTTAATGCGAGAATCATCCAAGACATAAGATCGTATCTGGCTGCCCCAGCCTATGTCGGCCTTACTGTCTTCCATCGCCTGCTTCTCAGCACTTCGCTTGAGCATCTCCATTTCGTAAAGCTTTGCTCTGAGCTGCTTCATGGCGTTGTCTTTATTCTGATGCTGTGAGCGCTCGGTTTGACAGCTCGTCACAATGCCTGATGGCTCGTGTGTGATACGTACCGCCGAGTCAGTCGTATTCACATGCTGCCCACCTGCGCCTGACGAGCGATAAGTATCAATGCGCAGATCAGCGGGGTTAATATCGATCGCGATGTTGTCATCAATTTCTGGCGAAACAAACACCGATGAAAATGACGTGTGCCGTCGACCACCGCTGTCGAAAGGTGATTTGCGAACTAAGCGGTGCACGCCGGTTTCAGTTCTGAGCCAACCAAAGGCGTATTCACCCTGAAATTGGACGGTGGCGCTTTTGATGCCAGCCACTTCACCTGCTGAAACTTCAGTCAACGTAGCTTTGAATCCCTTACTTTCGCCCCACCGCAGGTACATTCGAAGCAACATCTCCGCCCAGTCCTGCGCCTCTGTTCCGCCAGATCCCGCCTGAACATCTAGGAATGCATTGTTGGGGTCCATCTCTCCGGCGAACATGCGCCGAAACTCGAGGGTCTCGAGCTGTGCGATAAGCTTTTCAATGTCGCTGGCCACCTCATCGGCCGTTTCTTGGTCGCCTTCTGCTTGAGCAAGCTCTAGCAAGGCAACGCCGTCCTCGTGTCCGGTATCCAGCGTTTCAATGGTATGAACGACCAGTTCGAGACCTGACCGCTCTCGCCCCAAACTCTGAGCTCTCTCAGGGTCGTCCCAAATACTTGGCTCAGCTAGCTCGAGCTCAACCTCAGCTAACCGGTCTTTTTTAGTGGGAAAGTCAAAGATACCCCCGAAGCACGTCAGTACGAGCACGAATATCTTTCAATTGATTTATCAGGGGAGCAATTTCCACGAAGCGTACCGGTCAGACCATGCGGCGCAGAGTTTATCCGAGCGCGCTCCTTTGTTCCAGAAAGTCAGCTAATGGATCGAGGCCAAATAGCATCTAATTGGAGCTGCAGCGAACGCTCACCCCGAAATGCATTGACTGAGGGGCGATAGACACACCCCATGCGGGCAGGGCGCTGTGTCATCCACTCGGCAACATCGACATTAAATGCAATCGCATCAATTAGGTCCGAGTTCGCTCGCAGTTTAAATTTAAGGTGCTTTTCACCAACGACACGCATATCAGCTATATCAAATGCACCATCAAATGAGGGTGCCTCGAAACACTGCCCCCACGGTCCCCCTGACTCCAGGGCTTCGGCAAGCTCTAAGGTCAGCTCCTCTGATCGAAGTTCGCCATCAGTTACGTGAACGTGATCCGGCAGCCTACCGCCCAGAGCGTCGGAGACGGCTTTATTGAAGGCGTCCCGAAATCTCGGTAGATGTGTTTCAGAAAGGCTGAGTCCAGCGGCCATAGCGTGCCCACCAAACTTGGAAATCAAGTCGGGATTGAGCGTCGCGACGCGATCCAGAGCATCTCTCAGATGTAATCCCGGTACCGAACGTCCAGATCCCTTCAGCTCACCATCACCCGCTTGCGCGAAAATGATCGTAGGGCGATGAAACCGCTCTCGGATTCTTGACGCGAGTATGCCAACGACACCTTGATGCCAATCATCTCGATAGAGCGACAGACCAAAGTCGCTGTCAGTCACCGAAAATTCTCCACTGTCCAATAGCGCAAGCGCGTCAGCCTGCATGGAACCCTCAATTTCCCGTCGCTCACGGTTGTAATCATTGAGTTGGGTAGCGAGGGGGCGTGCCGCCGCCGAAGATTCAGCCAGCAGGCACTCAATGCCCACTGACATATCATCCAAACGTCCCGCCGCGTTGATCCGTGGTCCTGCTATAAACCCAAGATCGGTAGACGATACTGATCGGATATCACGCCCGGCTACCTCAAAGAGCGCCTCGATACCAGGTCTCGCGCGACCAGCACGCATGCGTGCCAAACCCGCCGCCACTAAGATACGGTTATTTTTATCGAGTGGAACAACATCGGCCACAGTACCCAAGGCCACTAGATCGAGCGCGTCTGCTAGATTCGGCACAGCTATCCCTGACGACTCAAACCATCCACGTCTCCTGAGCTCGGCTCGCAGTGCCGTGAGCACATAAAACATGACTCCAACACCGGCCAGCGCTTTGCTGGGGAAGGCACATCCCGGCTGGTTGGGGTTTACAATGACATCTGCCTCGGGGAGTGCTGCACCGGGGAGATGGTGATCGGTCACAATCACGCTCATACCCAGCATACGAGCTGCCATGACACCGTCAATACTCGCGATCCCATTGTCGACTGTCATCAAAACATCTGGCTGGTATTGCGCCGCAATGCCCACAATCTCAGGTGTTAGCCCGTAACCAAATTCAAATCGGTTGGGTACCAAATACACCACCTCTGCCAAGCCCATTTGCTTCAACACCGATACCGCAAGTGCACAACTCGTCGCACCATCAGCGTCGAAATCACCGACAACCACGACGCTGGCTTGAAATTCAATGGCGTCCGCCAGCATCTCAGCAGCCTCTTGGGCTCCTTTTAATGCTGCGGGAGGTAAAAGTTGGTTAAGTGGCAGGCTAATGTCATCTATGCGATCGACACCACGGTTAGCGTAGATCTGCTTTAACACCGTAGACATTGACGCCTGACTCAAGGCAGGCGAAATAGAACCGTGTCTATGTTCGATCTTGCCCGTCATCAGGCGCGACAATGCGTCGCCATATAGGCTTGTACGTCGCTTAGATTGTTAGGTAACACGTCGAATGCCTCTGGACGCTCGAACAGATCGGCCAAGTGGCTCGGGAGTTGCGCCTCAACACCAATACCAGACGCCTCTATCGCGGCCGGGAACTTGGCTGGATGCGCGGTAGCAAGGGTCACCGTGGCAGTACCACTTCCCGTTTCACAAGCTCGCGCAGCCTTCGTACCAATAGCTGTGTGAGGATCGACCAGATAACCGTTTCGCGACCAGATGTGGGCAATTTCGTCGCAAGTTTCACTGTCTGAGCAACGGTGACTAGCAAACAATACACGAGCGTCGGACAAGGCAGCATCAGGTAATGCCAAACCGCGATCAGCAAAGGTTGCCATCCACTCATTCAATAGGCTTCCGTCACGACCTGCTAGGTCAAACAATAGACGCTCAAAGTTCGACGAAATCGTAATGTCCATACTCGGTGACAGCGATGGCTCCAATGTCAGACGTGAGTAAACGCCTTCAGTGAGAACACGGTGCAACACATCATTTCGGTTCGTAGCAATAATTAGCTTGTCGATCGGAAGTCCCATTTTCTTTGCCAAATAGCCGGCAAAGATGTCACCAAAATTTCCGGTGGGAACGGAGAAGCTGGTTGGTTTATCGATCCGACCCAAGGCCAGCGCTGAGTAAAAGTAATACACAATCTGAGCCATAATTCTGGCCCAATTGATCGAATTGACAGCGACTAACCGTCGGCCATCAGGCAGGAAAGGCGCGGCAACAAAGCTCGACTTTACCATCGCTTGGCAATCATCGAAGTTACCCTGCACCGCAATATTGTGGATATTCGGTGCAATAACCGTCGTCATCTGGCGACGCTGAACCTCGGAAACACGCTGATGCGGATGCAAAATAAAGATGTCTATATTGTCACACCGCTTACAGCCCTCGATGGCAGCGCTGCCTGTATCACCTGACGTCGCGCCCATGATGACAACCTTCTCACCCCGACGCGCCAAGATATGGTCAAGCAGTCGCCCAAGAAGCTGTAGCGCAAAATCCTTGAACGCCAACGTCGGTCCCTGAAATAACTCGAGCACCCACTGGTTGTGCTCCAACTGCACCAAAGGCGCCACGGCCGGGTGTCGGAACTCAGCGTAGGTATCGTTCAAAATTGCCCGTAAATCAGACTCGGCTATGCAATCGCCGACAAACGGCGCAATGATCTCGTAAGCTAACTCCGGGTAGGTCATGTCTTGCATTGCGGCTAATTGCGATTGGCTGAAGGTCGGTAATGACGTAGGGACATACAAACCACCGTCAGCGGCAAGGCCTGCCAACAACACATCCTCAAAGCTGAGCTCTGCAGCTTTCCCTCGTGTGCTTACATATCGAATCGACATAATCAGATTGGCCTTCAGCTCTCTCGAATCAAAAATATTCCACCCGCAGGCTGGTCACTTGACCCCCTACTGATGGCAAGGCTTCAATCGCCTTCATCGCGGATGCGATGGCAGCAGTTGAGGCGTTATCCGTCAACAGCACCACCGGAACGCGCTGGACATCTGGGCTATCGAGTTTCTGTATGAGTGATGCGATACCAATATCCCGCTCACTCAAACACTGCGTAATAGCGGCCATGGCACCGGGCGTGTCCTCCGCTTCCAGACGGAGATACCAAGACGAAGACACGTGGTCGATATCGACAATTGACGCCGTAGAAAAATACGCTAGGGGGATTCCCATGTTCAAAGCGCTGGGTTGGTCACCCTTGGCTATCGATAGCGCAATGGCAGCAATATCAGCTGTCACTGCACTTGCCGTAGGTCGAGACCCCGCCCCCGGTCCAACCAGCAGCAGTTCACCAACACCCGATGCATTGATCATGACTGCATTTAGAACACCATCTACCTGAGCAATGGCTTTCGACTTTGGAATCAACGTTGGATGAACACGTAACTCAATGGCACTGCCTTGGCGCTTGGCGATACCAAGGTGCTTAATACAAAAGCCTAATTCGCGGGCATAGTCGATGTCAGTCGGTGAAACATTGTCGACTCCCTGCTTAAACACTGACGCCACATCGATGCGCTGACCAAACGCGAGACTCGCAAGTAAGACCAATTTCTGCGCAGCATCTGTGCCGTCCACATCGAAAGTAGGGTCAGCCTCCGCGTACCCCAGGGCTTGCGCCTCCTCTAGAACGTCAGCAAATTCACGACCTTTTGCCGCCATTTCGGTGAGAATAAAATTCCCAGTGCCGTTGATAATCCCTGCGACTGAAGTGACATGGTTTGTTGCCAAGCTCGACTTCACGGTCTCAATAATCGGGATGCCCCCCGCGACGGCGGCTTCAAAGCGAAGCGTTAACCCTTTTGCTTCAGCGAGCGCAAACAGGGTCTCACCGTGTTCAGCCAATAACGCTTTATTCGCCGTCACCACATGCTTGCCCTGCTCAAGTGCAGCAACCACCAAGTCCTTTGCGACAGTGGTACCGCCGATCAACTCCACAAGCACATCCACCTCTGGATCTTGTGCTACCGCAAAGACGTCCCTCGACTCTGTGGCACCCAAGGTATTGATCTCCGGCTTTGGGGTCCGCGTCGCGCAATGCCGCAGCGCAATATCAGCGCCGACTCGTGTTCGCAAGACATCGCCACCCTCAGCCAGTAATTCGATGACCCCTTGACCGACGGTGCCTAGCCCACAGAGGCCGATATTGACAGATCTTTTGGTCATACAGCGTTCCACTCTTTGGGCAAGCCAGCCCGCAACACTTTTCTAATGCCGCGCAAGGCCTGTCGTGTACGGTGCTCATTCTCAATTAACCCAAAGCGCACATAACCCTCACCATACTCGCCAAAACCAATGCCCGGCGAGACCGCAACTCGGGCTTCTTGCAATAGTAATTTACTGAACTCAAGCGAACCCATTTGATCAAACGGGGACGGTATTTTTGCCCAGACGAACATTGTGGCCTTGGGCGGTGTGACAGGCCAACCGGCGCTATTTAGGCCCTCGCAAAGGACATCTCGCCGGCTCTTGTACATTTGACGGATATCCTCGACACAGCTCTGATCAGACTCCAGCGCGGTGATGGCCGCAACCTGAACAGGCGTGAAGATTCCATAATCTAGATACGACTTAATGCGCGTCAGAGCAGCAATCAATTCTTTATTACCGCAACAAAACCCGACACGCCAGCCGGGCATATTGTAGCTTTTTGACAGGGTAAAGAACTCGACCGCGACATCTCTCGCACCGGGCACCTGAAGAATACTGGGTGCCGTATAACCATCAAACACGAGATCTGCATATGCCAAATCATGGACCACCCAGATTTTATGCTCGCGCGCGATCGCAATCACCTTTTCGAAGAAGTCCAATTCAACGCAGTCACCCGTGGGGTTGGACGGGAAATTAAGAACCAACATCTTAGGTTTCGGATAGCTTGTGCGGATCGCTTTGTTCAATTCTTCGAAAAAGTCACCATCTTCGGTCATGGGTACATGTCGGAGATCGGCACCCGAGATGACAAAGCCGTAAGGATGAATGGGGTAAGACGGATTAGGGACCAAAATTGCGTCTCCCACACCAGTGGTTGCAAGCGCCAAGTGCGCCAATCCCTCTTTGGAACCCAATGTAACGATGGCCTCGCTACCCGGATCTAGTGCCACATCGTAGCGCGTTGCATACCAGTTACAGATAGCTTGGCGCAGTCTAGGAATACCTTTTGACTGAGAGTAGCGGTGAGTGTCAGCGCGGTTTACCGTTTCCTTGAGTTTATCCACAATATGGGCGGGCGTCGGTTGATCGGGGTTGCCCATCCCGAAATCGATAATATCTTCGCCGCGCGCGCGCGCCGCCTGCTTCAGCTCGCCAATGATGTTAAAAACATATGGCGGTAATCGATCAATCCGTTGAAACTGCTGGTTCATTACTTTTTCCTGAGGACCGCAATCATTAAATCGCGTTCCGACGTCACGCCTACTCTATACCTAACAGACCCGCCATATCTGACGCTGATCGATAGCCCGGAATCAATTGTCCGTCACTCGTTACGATGGCTGGCGTACCTCTGACTCCAAGTCGATTGCCCAGCGCATAATGCTCGGCTACCGGATTGCCCTCACACTCGTTAAGCGGCATTTCAACCCCACTTTTAAGCGACGTTAGCGTCGCCTCGCGATTGCGGGCGCACCATGCAGTCGCAAGTTGTTTCGCACCCTGCGATGTCATACCACCTCTCGGGAACGCGAGATATCTCACTTCAATACCTCGCCGATTGAAATCATCCATCTCAAGATGCAACTTCCGACAAAAACCGCAGGTAATATCCGTAAATACCGTGATAACCGCCTTCGCCGGATCGACAGGCGAAAAGACGATCATGTCATCGGTATCCAGTGCGGATATCAATGACAACCGATCTGAAACACGTCGCTCCTCAGTCAAGTTTAAAACTGATGATGAGGAGACCTTTAACAAGTCACCGTTTAGTAATAAAAACTCCCCAGTCCTGGTGGCGTATAGGACGGGCCCATCGGCAATCGTCACCTCAATAAGATCGGGTGACTCGGTTGCCGCTATGCTGTCGATTGATATCGCGCTACCCACCATGGCTGATAATCCGGCCTCCAGACGAGATTTTGCATTTCCGAAGGACGACTCGTCAGCCGCAAGAACGCACCCAGCGAATACTAAAGCGCAGAGTGCCAACAATCTGCCCAATGTTCGTTTCATCGCAATGTCCACCATGCTAACCCCTTGGATGATGCTTCTCGTGCAACGCCTGCATTCTACTACGTGCGACGTGAGTGTATATCTGAGTTGTAGTGAGATCGCTGTGGCCCAGCAACATTTGCACAACACGCAGATCAGCACCATGGTTGATTAAATGCGTCGCGAACGCATGACGCAACGTATGTGGTGAAAGACTCCCATCGATAGCCGCCCTCGACGCGTAGAGCTTAATACGATGCCAAAACGTCTGACGAGTCATTACCCGTCCTCGGGTAGATGGGAATAAAACGTCACTTTGCTTACCCGCCAGCAAGTCGAGGCGCGCCGATCGCGTATAGTCGGCCACCGCATCAATAGCAGTCTCGCCAAGGGGGACCAGCCGCTCCTTCCCTCCTTTACCCAGCACCCTGACAACACCCTGATTGAGGCTCAGTTGCTGCACGCTTAGCCCAACTAACTCAGACACCCGCAAGCCACAGGCGTACAAGACTTCGAGCATGGCTAGATCACGGTGTTCAACGGCAACAGACGGGTCTGGCGCACTCAGTAAGCGCTCCACCTCAGCTTCCGATAGTGACTTTGGTAGGGGTCTTGATGGCTTTGGACGCTCGAGGTACTGAGTAGGATCCGACACAACGTCGCCCTCTCGCACCAGATACTGATAAAAACTACGTAAGCTCGAGAGGAGGCGTGAGATTGACCGATGGGATCGTCCATCTTTAAGCCGAACCCCCAAATAAGCTTGTATATCTGCCTCGGAGGCTGTCATTGCATCGCCCCTGCCCGTCTCAGAAAGCCACCGGCTTAGGCCTTCAACATCGCGCTTGTACGCCTGACGAGTATTATCACTCAGTCCTCGCTCCAACCACAGAGCCGTAACGAAGCGCTCAAGATCTGAAGAAGGTAGGCGATCCATCACTGACCTCGCCCTGAAAGCAGCCTTAGGACAGCTTTTCCTTGATACGCGCGGCCTTGCCTGACAACTCGCGCAAGTAATAGAGCTTAGCCTGCCTCACGTCCCCACGGCGCTTCACAGAAATCGTCTCAACTAGTGGACTGTAAGTCTGAAAGGTTCGCTCCACGCCAACACCGTGAGATATTTTTCTCACCGTGAATGCTGAATTTAATCCGCGGTTGCGCTTACCAATGCAGACGCCCTCAAAGGCCTGTAGGCGCTCACGGTTTCCCTCTTTAACCTTTACTTGAACAACAACCGTATCTCCCGGTGCAAACGTCGGGATGTCCTTTGCCATCTGCTCTGCATCTAGCTCAGCAATAATTTTATTGGCACTCATGTCTATCTCCTCGGCCTTTTGTTCAGTGTCGAACACTGACACCCATAATATCTTTCACTGTTAACTACCACTCAAATAGCGCTCTGCCGCCACAGTAAACCGGTTGCAAACCCCGGGGTTAAATGTCGTCAGACACCGAATCCCAACGCGCCAGCAAACGCCGCTGTTTCTCGCTCAAGTCCGCCTCACTCAGTAAGTCTGGCCTGCGATCGAGAGTCCGCCTCAATGACTGAGCGGTGCGCCATTCAGCGATACGCGCGTGATCGCCGCTCAATAAGACAGCTGGGACAGCTTCGCCTTCGAAAATCTCAGGGCGCGTATAGTGCGGACAGTCGAGCAATCCGTCAACAAAAGAGTCCTGTTCTGCTGACAATTCGGCACCTAAAACACCGGGAATGCGACGTATTAACGAATCCATGACCATCATGGCAGGCATTTCACCACCACTAACCACAATATCGCCGACCGACAGCTCTAGATCCACGTGCTGTGACACAAAGCGCTCATCAAAGCCCTCATAGCGGCCAGCCACAAAAATCAATGCGTCCTGACCGAGTAGTGATGTCAGTAAATGTTCGTTGACACACTGCCCCTGAGGACTCATCGCAATAACCGGTGCGTTCAAACCCACCTGCCGCTTGGCTTGTTCAACTGCTTGAGCCATGATGGTGGCCTTCATCACCATGCCAGGTCCACCACCATAGGGTCTGTCGTCTACAGTCCCGTGCTTATCAGTGGCAAAGTCTCTCGGATCAATGGTGTCGATCGTAAAGCGGCCATCGCGCAACGCACGCCCTGTCACGCCCCACTGTGTGAGCGCGGAAATCATTTCCGGAAAAATGCTCACAAACCCGAACTTTGACAGCGATACGTGACTAGTCATCAATATGCCATTTCACAGAGATACACCGGCCTTGGAGATTCACGTCACGGACGACATCACCTTCTAACCAAGGGATCAGACGCTGTCTGTCATCAATACTGTCGCTTGTTGGCTTCACGACGAGCACATCATTTGCTCCCGTTTCGAGCAAATGGTCAACGCATCCAAATATGACCTGGCTATCGCCGTTTACAGCCTCCACGCGACACCCTAGTAGATCGCGCCAGTAGAACTCACCTGTTTCAAGTCGTGGCAAAGAAGATTCTGGTACGTCAATCGAGTAGCCACGCAGCAACTCAGCCTGCGTTCGGTCATCAACGTCTAGAAGCTTGGCAATGTAGCCTTTACCTTGGGCACGGACACTTGTCACCGTCACGGATTTAACACTTTGGCGGCGGGGATCACTGATTTCTGTGGGGGACAGAGAGGATAATGAGGCTGGGTCCTCTAGATTAATACGTACCTTAACCCAGCCTTTGATACCGTGAACGCCAACAATCGTGGCGACGGACAGTCGATGTGCTGTGGCGTCTGTTGGCGCCACAATAGACCTACTAGGCTGCTGCGGCTGCTTCGGTTGCCGCTTCTTTCACTAACCGTGCTACGCGAGGAGACAACTGAGCGCCCTTAGCCACCCATGCGTCAATGCGCTCTACATCGATTCGTAGCCTCTCTTCCTGACCGCGCGCAATCGGGTTAAAAAATCCAACGCGCTCTATGAAACGACCATCGCGAGCATTGCGACTATCCGTAACGGTCAAGTGATAAAACGGACGCTTCTTCGCGCCGCCTCGTGAAAGTCTAATAGTTACCATGACCTTGTCCTAAAAAGTGAGTGCTACAGACGTCTTTCCGCAGCAAAATTTAAGGTCGCGAAGCGTACAGGAACTATCCGAAAGTTTAAAGTCCCAACACCTGCAATAATTAACGCCGGGGAAAGCCGGGGGGCATACCACCACCGGGAGGCATTCCGCCGCCCATCATGCCGCCCATGCCGCGCATCATTCGCTGCATGCCTCCACCCTTCATCTTCTTCATCATCTTTTGCATTTGCTTGTGCTGCTTGAGAAGACGGTTTAGATCGGGAACAGCAGTACCAGAACCTGTGGTGATTCTGCGTTTTCGCGACGGATTGATCAGCTCTGGGTTTTTACGCTCTTTAATGGTCATGGAGTTAATCATTGCTTCCATTCGATCAAATTGCTTAGTGTCCAACTGCGATTGTGCAGCTTGAGCCATACCACCCATCCCGGGCATTTTATCCAGCATAGCGCCTATGCCACCCATGTTTTTCATCTGCTGCAGTTGGTCGCGAAAATCTTCGAGATCGAAGCGCCCTCCCTTCTCGACCTTTTTTGCAAGCCGTTGCGCCTTTTTTTGATCAACTTTGCGTTCAGCGTCTTCGATCAAGGAGAGCAGATCGCCCATACCTAAAATGCGGGATGCTAGTCGATCAGGGTAGAAGGGTTCGAGTGCCTCAGTTTTCTCCCCCACCCCCATAAACTTAATAGGCTTGCCCGTTACGGAGCGAACGGACAAGGCCGCACCGCCGCGCGTGTCAGCGTCGACTTTTGTTAAAATCACACCGGTAAGCGGCAAAGCTCGATCGAAGGCCGTTGCCGTATTGACGGCATCCTGACCCGTCATCGCATCAATTACAAACAACGTTTCGACGGGGTTAATTGCCGAATGCAGAGCGCCAATCTCAGCCATCATGTCGCTGTCGATGGCGAGACGACCCGCGGTATCAACCAACAGAACATCACTGAACGCGGTCTTCGCATTCTTCAGAGCCCGATTCACGATATCGACGGGCTTTTCCTCTACTGACGAGGCCTCAAATCGCGCACCAACCTCATTGGCAAGCGTTTCAAGCTGCTTTATGGCCGCTGGCCGGTAAACATCGGCACTGACGACGGTCACCTTTTTCTTTTCTCGCTCCATAAGATAACGGGCGAGTTTCGCAACCGATGTTGTCTTACCTGCACCTTGAAGACCCGCGACCATCACGACGGCGGGGGGCTGCGCTGAAAGATTTAGTCGCTCATTGGCGTCGCCCATGACAGCTTGAAGCTCAGCTTGGACGACCTTTAAAAATTCCTGTCCTGGAGACAAGCTGGCGGAGACCTCGGCACCAACAGCACGCTCCTTGACGCGATCGGTAAAGTCCCTCACCACCGACAGGGCGACATCGGCTTCTAACAGAGCCATCCGCACTTCGCGTAACGTCTCGCGAATATTGTCCTCTGTGAGTCGAGACTTACCCGCCATAGCCCTTAGGCTTGCCGATAAACGTTCACTCAAGTTGTCAAACATGTCACTCCCCCATATCGAATAACAGTGTCGGAAACGCTGGAACCGCGTAGTATACGCCTAGGTGCAGGAAATAATTAAGGGAGTTACGTAACACTAATGCCCGAAAGTGATATGAGCCAATTCCTCGCGGTCATGGCGACTGGGGCGGCGGCCCTTTACCTCTACACAGCTGTGAGCCAACTGCTGCGGTTAGAAAAGCGCGAAGAGTCTTTATCTAAGGCCATTCTTATTCCCGCACTACTCGCCTTGGTTATGCATGGCTTCGTCATTTACGCGGGGTCCAGCTCGCTCAGTGCCAGCGTCGGCTTTTATAAAGTCGCGTCAATCACGTTTTGGTTAATGGGTCTGCTCAGTGTCCTAATCGTAATCGCGCGTCCACTACAGACGCTGTTGATTGCTATTTTTCCTCTGGCAGCCATCTCCCTGTTGGTTGCGACGCTGACTCCCGAAACGAGTCGACCGATGACTGAAACACCGCGCGGGCTGTTGCTGCACATATCAACGTCGATTATTGCCTACGCGCTGTTTGGTTTAGCCATGCTTCAAGGTCTTTTAGTCCTCCAGCAAAGTCGATTATTGCGCCAGCACAAAACACGCGGGCTCATACGCAGACTGCCGCCGCTCGATGCCACCGAGCAACTCATGTTCGAACTCATCGCGACTGGTACCATCATATTAAGTGTCTCTATATTCGCTGGCGTCTACTACGTCCAAGACCTTTTCGCTCAGCACCTGATACACAAAACGGTGCTCACAATCATTGCTTGGATCGTCTATAGCATACTCACGGTGGGACACGCGCGACATGGCTGGCGCGTCAACACCGCCGTCATGCTTTGCGGCAGCGGTTTTGCGCTCCTAACATTGGGTTTCTACGGATCTAAACTGGTCCTAGAACTCGTTTTGAATTGATGCAAAATCTCGCTTGCTACATAGACATTTTTTCTCAACAATCACCACTCATGCTGACACGCGCTGCTAACGCTTGAACGACGCCCCGCTGGGACTTCTTTTTGCCATATTGGCTGGCCTCATTCTCCTATCTGGTTTCTTTTCCAGTTCAGAAACAGGAATGATGGCACTCAATCGCTATCGCTTAAAACACCTGCAACAGCAGGGGCACAAGGGAGCGCTGCGCGCAGGTAAGCTTTTGGCCAGACCAGATCGGCTAATTGGGCTGATCCTGATCGGGAATAACCTGGTCAATATATTGGGTTCAGCCATCGCAACAGTCGTCGCTATTCGGCTTTACGGCGACGCCGGCATTGTTATCGCGACGGTTTCACTGACGATTGTCATTTTGATTTTTGCTGAAATCACCCCAAAGACGATCGCAGCACTTCACCCCGAAAAAGTGGCTTTCCCAGCGAGCTGGATACTGCTTCCACTGATGAAGCTGGCTATGCCCTTGGTCTGGGCCATCAATGCCATAACCAATGGTTTGTTGTCGCTTTTTGGATTTAAAGCCGATTCTTCTAGCGAAGATGCTCTCACGCAGGAAGAACTGCGAACAGTGGTCAACGAGTCTAGCGGCCTGATTCCGCGTCGTCACCGCAATATGCTGGTGAACATACTGGATTTAGAGCAGGTCACTGTTAATGACATTATGGTGCCAAGAAATGAGATTTACGGCATCGATCTCGACGACGATGACGAGACCATTTTGCAGAGATTGACATCGAGTACGCATACCTTGGTTCCTGTTTTCACCGGTGACATCAACAAAATCGAGGGCATCCTGCACCTTAGACACCTAGGCCGCTGTCTTGTCGGGGGACAACTTGATCGCAGCGCGCTCTTCCGAGAGCTTCAAGAGCCTTATTTCACACCTGAAAATACGGCACTCCACATTCAGCTTCGACATTTTCAGATGCGTAAGCTGCGACTCGGTATGATCGTTGATGAGTATGGCGACATACTCGGGCTAGTAGCGCTGGAGGATATTTTAGAAGAGATTGTAGGTAACTTTACATCCAACCTCATCGAGGATCAGGAAGAGATAGCCACTACGACAGAGGGTGGCGCGTCCTGCACGGGAAGCATCCCAATTCGTGACATCAACCGCCAGTTTGACTGGGATTTGCCGACAGATGGACCGAAAACAATCAGCGGTCTCGCATTAGAGGCCTTAGAGGCTTTCCCAATGGGACCGGTCTCCGTGAGGATTGGAGGCTTCCAACTCGACGTCGAGGCGATTCAGGGAAATACGATAACGCAGGTGCGCGTTACGCCACTTGAGGCACTGACCGTGACGAGTCCAGCAAACGACTGAGACCGACGACCACGTGCTCGCCGTGACACTTTGCCTTACTCGTCCAGCATGTTTATCGGAGCTGGCGTTGCCTGCCTCAAAAGAGCGAGAAACCCGACGCTTTACGACGCTCATTTGAGACTTCGATTATCTCCCGCTTACGGTCATCGTCAGCTGTAAACCAATCAACAATTTCGTCGCCAGTGCGGAAACATCCCTGGCAAATGTCATTGTCATCCAGCGCGCAAATGGATACGCAAGGCGATGATGGGGTGTCAGTCACTAGGGTCTCCCGCCTCTTGGGCCTCATAAAAGTCGCGTGCAAAGACATCGAGACGGCGGCGCTCAATGGCGTCTCGAATGCCCTGCATATGCCTCTGATAAAACGTCAGATTGTGGATGGTACACAACTGAGAGCCTAAAATTTCGTTACACCGATCGAGGTGGTGAAGATAAGCTCGACTGAAGTTGTTACAGGTGTAGCAATCGCAATTGTCGTCTAACGGGCGAGTACTTGTCTTGTGGCGCGCATTTCGCAGCTTGATGACGCCTCGACTGGTAAAGAGATGCCCATTACGCGCGTTGCGTGTCGGCATGACACAGTCAAACATATCAATGCCTCGGCGCACCGCCTCGAGTAGATCTGATGGCGTGCCAACCCCCATCAAGTACCGGGGCTTGTCGTGAGGCATTTGGTAGGCTACGTCATCGAGCACCTGAATCATGTCCGCTTTTGGCTCCCCGACGGACAAACCACCTAACGCATACCCATCGAAACCAATATCGACAAGACCGGCAAGGGATACCTCGCGCAGGTGCTTATGCATTCCACCCTGAACGATACCAAATAGCGCCGCTTTACTATCCCCGTGCGCTGCCTTACTGCGTTGTGCCCACCTCAACGAGAGCTCCATCGATGTTCGCGCTTCAGCCTCGGTCGCAGGATAGGGCGTACATTCATCGAAAATCATCACGATATCACTACCCAGCTCGCGTTGAATGCGCATAGACGTCTCTGGATCTAGAAATACCTTATCGCCATTGACAGGGGACTTGAACGTTACACCGGCTTCTTTGACCTGGCGCATATCACCCAGACTAAACACCTGGAAGCCACCCGAATCGGTCAGTATGGGACCTTGCCAGCCCATAAAATCATGCAAGTCACCATGCATGCGAATAATGTCTGTACCCGGACGAAGCCAGAGATGAAATGTGTTACCCAACAGAATGTCTGCACCCGTTATACGGACATCATCGGGCGTCATTCCTTTCACCGTGCCATAGGTACCAACGGGCATAAATGCTGGGGTTTGCACAGCACCACGCTCAAAAGTTAGCGCCCCACGCCGAGCAAGACCATCGGTTTTCTCAAGCGTAAAATCCACGCTTACAGCGCTCCCTTACGTGTCACGAACATCGCATCACCATAACTGAAAAAGCGGTATTCACGTTGCACTGCGGCCTCATAAGCGGCCAATGTTTCCTCGAACCCTGCAAATGCTGCAACCAACATGATGAGCGTGCTTTCTGGCAGATGGAAGTTAGTAATCATCGCATCGACAACTCGGAACTCACAGCCAGGATAGAGGAAAATGGTGCTGTCGCCTTTGAACGGCGCTGGGCATCCAACATCAATCAACTCCGCTGCCGCTGCAGTCTCAAGCGATCGAACGGCTGTCGTACCAACTGCGACGACCCGCCCACCGCGCTCGCGACAGGACTGGATAGCCTCTACACAAGCCTGATCAACCTCGAGCCATTCGCTGTGCATTTTGTGATCGGCAATGTCATCACTTCTCACCGGCTGAAATGTCCCTGCCCCCACGTGTAACGTAACGAAAACGGACTCGATACCTTTGAGTCTCAGTCGGTCGAGTAATAGCGTGTCAAAATGCAGCCCGGCGGTCGGCGCAGCCACAGCACCATCACGCTCAGCAAACACCGTTTGGTAACGGTCCCGATCCTCCTCGTTATCCTCTCGATCGATATACGGCGGCAAAGGCATGTGCCCATGCAGGCGCATCATATGTGCCACACTGCCTGTCTCAGCTTTCAGCTCGTAGAGCGCTCCAGATCTGCCCGTCACGCGCAGACTAAACTCCGAGATATCGGCCTCAGCGTTGGGCGTTATATAGATCAGCGTGCCGTCTTTGGGGCTTTTACTTGCCTTGATGTGCGCGAGAACAGAGCCATCGCCTTTGAGTCGCTCGATGAGTATCTCTACCCTACCCCCCGTTTGCTTTTGTCCATAGAGCCTGGCTGGGATGACTCGGGTGTTATTGAAGACCAACAAATCGCCTGGCTTTAAGAAATCAGTCAATTCGATGAACTTATGATGCGAAACATCCCCGGTGAGACCATTCAAAAACAGCATCCGCGATGCCGTGCGGTCCGCTAGAGGTACCTGCGCAATCAGGTGCTCTGGTAAATTGAAATGAAAATCAGAGGTCTTCATTAAAAATAGATCTGCTACCTGGTGCCCTTGGCGCTCTCATAAAAAAGCCGGCAGTGGCCGGCTCTTTTGTTAAACGCGCTGCCGGACGAATTACTTGCTATCGTCTGCTTCAGCAGTCTCTTCCTCTGCAATGGCTTCCTCTGCCACAGCTTCCTCTTCAGCAGGCTCCTCTGCCGCAGCTTCCTCTTCAGTAGGCTCCTCTGGCGCAGCTTCCTCTTCAGCAGGTTCTTCTGCCACAGCTTCTTCTGTAGCAGGCTCCTCTGCCGCAGCTTCTTCCGTAGCAGGCTCTTCTGCAGCAGGCTCCTCTGGCGCAGCTTCCTCTTCAGCAGGCTCTTCTGCCACAGCTTCCTCTGCCGCAGCTTCCTGTTCCGCTACAACTTCTTCAGCGACAACATCTTCTGCAACCTCAGGTGTCTCTGGCTCGCTTGGCTGGGGCGCGGTTACCTTGATCAACTCTTCAGCGATCAAAATATTCACTTTATCCTCGCCGTTAACAGGCTTGCCTTGCTCGTTCTGAACTGCGTAGCGATTGTCGCCCCGCAAAAATATTTTGTAGTCGGCGGTCTTTCGGACAAGCTTCATTGCCATTTCTTTTCTCCCTCAAGATACTCAGATAACGCTGCAACACCCATTGTGCTGCAACGAATCGCGGCGAAGTATACAAGTAACGCATTTGGATAGCGATCCTTTCATTGATGAATCGGCTTGAGCTGATATACTCCGCGCCCTGCACAGCTAACCTCATGCCAGAGTGGTGGAATTGGTAGACACAGGGGATTCAAAATCCCCCGCCCTTAAAAGCGTGCCGGTTCAAGTCCGGCCTCTGGTACCATAATGGGTCTTTGTAATAACAGAGCCTTTTCGAAAACGGGCATAACCTGACGAGCCGAGCAACCCTATCGGTGCATCGCGTTACCGCATTCTCGTTATTATTAGAGCTATCTTCACCAGATCGGCGTATGGCTCTGACGTTGGCAAGGATTTTCGTATGACAGATCAAAGACCTCTAGCAGGACTGCGTGTTGTCGAGTTAGGGCAGCTACTTGCTGGACCCTTTGCAGGTACTATTCTCGGTTACTTCGGCGCCGAGGTCATTAAGGTTGAACCCCCAACAGGCGACCCCATTCGCCAGTGGCGCGAGGTTAAAGACGGGACCTCGCTCTGGTATCACTCACTCGCACGCAATAAAAAGAGTGTGACGCTTGATCTCAAATCCGAAAGAGGAAGGGAGCTCGCCTTTGATTTGCTTTGCAAAGCCGATGTCGTGGTCGAGAACTTTAGACCGGGCCTTATGGAAAGCTGGGGACTCGGTCCCGAAGCAGTGAAAGAAAAAAATCCCGGGGTAATCTATGCGCGCATCTCAGGCTATGGACAGACGGGGCCGTTTGCGAATAAACCAGGGTATGCATCGGTCACAGAGGGCTACGGTGGCTTTCGCTATATCAATGGCGAGTCGGGCGAGGCACCTGTGCGTCCTAATATTTCCCTTGGTGATACTTTAGCCGGCATTCACGCCGCATTTGGTGTGGCATTAGCCATTATCCAGCGACATCAATCAGGAGAGGGTCAGGTTGTCGATGTCGCGCTGTATGAATCTATCTTTAACCTCCTGGAGGGCATTGTTCCCGAATTCGATGGTGCAGGCGTAATTCGTGAACCCTCGGGCACAACAATTACAGGCATCGTTCCGACAAATACCTACTTATGCAAAGACGGTAAACACGTTGTCATTGGCGGTAATGGCGATAGTATTTTTAAGCGACTTATGACCGAGGCGGGCCGCCCTGACATGGCGGAGGATCCTGAACTTGAGCACAATCCGGGCAGGGTGATTCATCAGGCAAGAATCGACAAAGCGCTGGCAGATTGGTGTTTGAAGCTCAGTTCATTTGACATCATCGAAAAGCTCGAGTCCGTCCGCGTACCAGTTGGTCCGATATATAGCGTAAAGGATATGCTCGCGGACCCTCATTACAACGCACGGGGTATGTTCGAAACCGTCGAAATAAATGGCGAACCTTTAAAAATCCCAGCAATCATGCCCAAGCTGTCACGCACCCCAGGAGAGACACATTGGCCGGGCGCAGCTATTGGCGAGCACAACGAGGAGATTCTAGGCGGACTACTAGGTCTCTCTGCGGAGCAAATAGCAACCCTACTTGAAGAGCATAAAAGTCGGTGAATGTTCCGCACCCATAAACGCCAAGTCGATATGACATGCATTGCGCCCTCTTATCCCGCTATTTATTTAGAAATCTTCTGCCAGTTATTTGTAAGCCAGTAATGCGCGCGACCACCTTGCTGAGCGCCCATCATCTGGGTCAAGCACGCTACGCTCTGCAAGAGCGCCTCCATGTCGATACCTGTCGAAAGTCCGGCGGTCTCGCAGAGCATCACCACGTCTTCAGTCGCAACGTTACCTTTCGCACCCGGAGCGAAGGGACATCCTCCCAGGCCACCCGCTGAACTGTCGAACTGACGAACACCGGCATCGAGCGCCGCAAAGACATTAGCAAGGCCCATCGCTCGGGTATCGTGGAAGTGGCAGCCCAATCGGTGAGTCCCGTATTGGCTGACAAGCTCTGCCATCATTGACTTCACAGCGCTGGGATTCGCAGCGCCGATGGTATCTGCAATAACCAGCCGCGACGGCTCATCGCGCATCAATTTGCTGGCCTGTTCAAGCACAACGGACTGCGCAACTTTTCCCTCGTAAGGACACTCGAAAGCAACTGCCAAATAGGCGTGGATCTCAACCCCTTCTCTACGTGCACGCGACAAGATTTCGCCGGCCATAGCAAAGGTATCGACGAGACTTTTACGAATGTTGTTTTGGTTCATTTGCTCTGTGGCTGAGATCACAATCGCCATCTGGTCTATGCCCTCGCGTCGCGCGAGTTCATAACCCTTCATGTTCGGCACAAGCGCGCTGAACTTGGGACCACTGCGTGGAAGTGTTCTCGCTAACGCGTCCGTTCCAGCCATCTGTGGAACCGCTCTAGATGAAACAAAAGAACCAATTTCAAGCTCGGGGACCTTGGCTTTGCTCAGTGCTTCGATCAACTCTTGTCGCTGCTCCAACGAAATTTCGACAGACTGTGCTTGGAGTCCATCGCGCGCAGCAACTTCTTTGATTGTTACGATATCGGTCATGTAGAAAGATTTACCTGCGAGACTCATCAACTAAGCTGGTCGCTATTGTTATTTAATAGTGCCAAGACCATCATGGTGTCAGCGCCCATTCTTACGTGAATTGTACTGCGCTGGCTAGACTGCGGATCGCATTAGGACTTGCAGGACTTAATCAGTTTGGCAGAAAGCGAGTTGCAGCTGTCCAAATGGTGGTTTTGACGTGATCACCGCGCTGCGACTGCAGGCTCGCTCTCGTCGCTGCCTCAAGTTGATTCAGCATAAGCGAACTATGCAGGTGTTTTGAATTCGCCGTAGTAACAGGCAAGTGGGGCAGAAGGGTTGTGTGAGTGCATAGCCTGACCCCTTGAGAGTGGGTTCCCAGGCAGCACTTTCTTAAAAAACGTCACTACTGTATGGGATTAAATTACGGGAGTCGTAATCATGGAACTCAACACCGATTCAGGTCATGTCACAGTCATAATCGACGTGTCATTCACCGAGAGCCCTGAAGTCGTCACTGCTTTTATTCGTGACGAACAAACACCCTTTATCGTCAATCAAGGTGGCGATCAGCTCGAGAGATTTGAGTGGTACCTTGACGAAGACAGTCAGAGTGGAACGTTGATTGAAGCATTCCACAGTCCTGCGGCCTGGGAAATACTCGCTGATAAAGTACTAGGCTCACCGGTAAATATCCGGTTCGGAGAATTATTCACAATCAACAATTTCACAGTCTTAGGCGCCTTAACGCCAAAGCTGAATGAAAAATTACAGGCTATGAATCCGCAAATAAAATCTTATGTGGGTGGTGCCTGTTAATGAGCCGGTCATTTGGCATGACAAAATAGCTATCCGACTCGAATAGCGATCCTCAGAGTGTAGTCGTTACCGATGTCGGTTTCCGACTGCGACGTCACCGTCACCGCAGAGAATTTGAGACAGGCGATAAGCGCCTTTAATGACGTATTGTCGCCAGCAGATTGCGTAGACGTCTCTGAATAATTTAGATCGCCCCACCCGACTCCCGAGTCCTGAATCCTAAGATACAGACCAGAATCAGACTCATCCTCCCCTTCTAACCACAATGTGACCTCAACCTGCCCTTCCTCAGTTCCCTGTACGGACAAGGAGATCGCTGCAAGAACTGCCGTAAATGCACTCGACGGAGCCTGCCGAGTATCTTGCAACACATCATCCGACACCAAAAACCGTGTCTCAATCGGCGTATCCACAGAAGTCACCTCGAGTGCCATCTGCGCAAACTCAATAAGGTCTTTCAGATAAAATGATCTCTCTCGAGACGCCAACGCGTGCTCCGAAGCGGTGCGCTCGAGCATCAGGGTGTTAAGACTAAGATTGGCTTCCATAAATTCGCTGATGGCGATATCAAAATAACGCCGCTCGGACTCATGCATATCTTTTTGACGTATTGCATAGGTGAAGCGACTCAGCATGTCTAAGTGCGATGACAATACTTCATGAATCGACTCATTAAGTGAGTCCTTATCCGACAAAGACCGCATGAAGGAATTCATCAAACTCTGGCTCTTCAAGCGGTATCTGACGTAATTCAGCGTCGTCAGCAGTAATATAAAAGCAAGAAAGACAGGTACCAAGGAGCGCCAGACATTTGACGTCGCGGCACCCGCGCCCCGATAGAATCGATAGGCATCGTTGGGCTGATAGAGACTATACGTGAGCTCGTCGATACCCGGACTCGGATAGGTCACCTCGTAATTCAGGGCATTGCCGAGAGTTGCTTGGTCGCAGGCAATCCTACCCTCCCCTGTATCCCATACCAGCTGACAGTCTCCTGAGCGAGCATCGACAATGATGATGCGCATGGGCGTTACACCACCCGCCATTTGCTGACCAATGAGGTCAAGACTGCGATGGAGATCGGCAAGCCCCACCCGAATGGAGACAAACCAAGAGGAAAATTTTTCATCACCCTTCGCGATCAACCGAGAATTAATGAGCACTGGCTGGGTATTTGAAATGCGCAGCAGAGAATCAGCCTCTACCTGGTAAAGCACGTTTTCCATGCGGAACAACTCGGCTGTATCGAGGTCAATATGTGCCAAAAGAAGGCTGTCAGAGACATCAACAGTTTCCGACGTTAGTGCGGTGGGATAGCGACCGTGCGCTAGGAGATCTCCCCCCGGCGTCCGCTCGATGAGGAATGCTTCCACAAAATCGTAGCGCGAGTTTTTCAGCGCAAAGCCGAGCTGTTCAAACGAGGACTCAAGCCAAGCGCGGCGGGCCTCATTCGTATCCATGGCATCTAGCTCAGAGAGCCCATGCAGTGCAAACTGAACGGCCGTTTGAACGTCGCGTCCGAGCATGTCCCTAATACCCTCGCGTCTACTGGCATCCACCTCGAACCCGCGTTCAAACTGCTCCAATGCCACTTTTTCCGCCGAAGACAGGCGCGTCGTGACGTCCGCTATTAAAATAACGAAGATCACGAAGGGCACTGCAATGTACCCTAGGCTTTTCCGATCAATAGCAAACATAAAAAATAGTCACTCTAATTACCGTTCAAGCATAGCTCATCTACTCAACAGCGCCGAAAATAACGCGCCTACATTGATGGGATTGAGTGAATTGACTCTATAAAGCGCGATCTTTTACTTCGTCGAATGTACTAACTGCGCTTTACAATCGATTTATAGGACGTTTCTCACCACTACAATAGACGACAGACCTATCCACAAGGTATTGAACGCCACCATGGTCGGTAGCAATTTTCGTTCCGACACCCAGATCAACAATGCCGAGGTCACCAGCGTAATAATGTGCAGCTGCCAAATTTCTTTTTGCCAAATCAGCCCCGGAAGAATAACCGCGGCTTTTGCAACCCAAGCTAGCGCTTCTACGATGTTGTAGTTCACCCAGTATCCTGGCTCGAACCACATGCCATAGCTGCTAACTATCTTAGAAAAGCCAATCCGAGCATAAACCAATAGGGTTATGACTAGGAAAAGACAAAGCGCTACGAGTACTTCCACAGTTACTTACCTATGCTGGCTAAAGTCCACATGTTAACGTGCAGTCGCTTACCATGAGGCTTTAGCCTGGTCTTCGTCCGAAAAATAATGGGACGATGCGTCGCTAAGCAATGGCACTCCTGAATTACAGAGTATCGACTATGTTGAATACAGACGTTGTTATAAAACGCTTTGAATCACCGGACGAATTGAGAACATTCGACAAGGGTCAGTTTGAGCTTGTAGAGGTCGGCGGCATGACCATCGGACGCGCCACCTATCAACCGGGCTGGCGCTGGTCTACTGACGTTGGGGCAGCGATGGACGAACTGTATTGTCAGGTTGAGCACGTTGGCATGGTACTTTCTGGATGCGCGACGGTCGCTCTGCCTGGTCAAGATGTCGTTGAGATGAAGCCGGGAGACGTCTTTTACGTCCCCCCCCTACCCCACGATAGTTGGGTCGTTGGCGAGGAGCCCTATGTCTCGCTGCACTTTCTTGGCGCTGCTTCTTACGCTGCCTCGAAAGAGTAACAAGACCGATAAAGGCGAATATTCACACCGCCAAGCAAGCGAGGGCAAAACCAGCTTAGAAGCTCACACGCGCATCGAGCCCATACGTTGCCGGGGCACCCCAATAACTTATGGTCCACAAACCAAAGGGAATGGTGTTCTCCCGATACTCTTCATCAAAAATATTCCGTCCCCATGTCATCAAAAATATTCCGTCCCCATGCTGAGACCTGCAAACGCGCAGTTTCACCAAGCGCGATATCACTCCAAGTAATTCGCGCATTGACCACGTCATAGGACGCTATTTGCCCGCTCACGTTTCGCTCCATGTATGTCTATCATCAAACCGAGACTTCACTGCTCACTGCGCCAAGGAAATATCATCGTATGGCCACACGTTTTCCTCAACGCCCACAATACCAGCACCCAGACCAGCATTATGAGCGGCGTATCAGATATCAAATCGAGAGACCATCCGTAGTCACTGTAATGATCGCTGTCTCCCGCATCAGCAACCTCAAAAAAAAGATCTGGTGGCAACCCGAGGGCAGACCGCAACAACAAATAAATCAGGGGTAGAAACTTGATAAGACCAGCAATCGCTAGGCTGAAATTAAACCACGCAACCAGCGTAACAATGGTCTTGAATTGGCTCATCGAATGCCTCCACTGACCTAGCCAA
>ERZ802826.57-NODE-57-length-36063-cov-91.1405_pt1 | contig 36063 bp, 36 predicted proteins | sample MGYA00345651_ERZ802826 | MGnify/ENA primary metagenome ERZ802826 (study PRJEB30503, sample SAMEA104212371) | marine metagenome | biome: Westerlies Biome; feature: [SRF] surface water layer (ENVO:00010504) within the epipelagic zone...; material: water (ENVO:00002006)...
ATCCTTTTCCAGCAACTAAACCTGAAAAATGTGCCATATCAACCATTAGATATGCTCCAACTTTATCTGCAATTTCTCTAAATCTTTTAAAATCTATAACTCTGGAATATGCACTTCCACCTGCAATTATCAATTTTGGTTTATGTTCTAAGGCAAGTTTTTCAACATTGTCATAATCTATAAGTTCAGATTTTTTATCAACATCATACCCTATCGGATTAAACCATTTTCCTGACATTGAAATTTTTAAACCATGAGTAATATGACCTCCTGAATTTAAACTCATACCCATAAAAGTATCACCAGGTTTCAACAGTGCCAAAAATACAGCACCATTAGCTTGGGCTCCTGAGTGTGGCTGCGCATTGGCAAATTTACAATTGAAAAGTTTTTTTAATCTTTCTATTGCTAAATTTTCAGCAACATCAACATGTTCACAACCATTATAATATCTTTTACCAGGGTAACCTTCTGCGTATTTATTAGTTAGCACTGAACCTTGAGCTTCTAATACTGCTTGAGAAACAATATTCTCTGAAGCAATCAATTCTATATGTTGTTGCTGTCTCAAGAGTTCATCTTGAATTGCCTTGTAAAGGTCTGGGTCTTTTGAAGATAAACTGTCTTCAAAAAAACTTTTATAGCTATCATTTATATAATTTTTTTCACTAGACATTATATTTTTTTAATCCTTTTTAAGTGTCTACCGCCTTCAAATTTAGTATTCAAAAAAACACTAACACAATTTAAAGCATTTTTTTTAGTTAACAACCTTGAACCTAATGTAATGATATTTGCATCATTATGCAATCTTGATAATTTTGTTGATTTTAAATTAAAACATTGAGCAGCACGAATATTCTTATGTTTATTTGCAGCTATATTCATCCCCATTCCAGATCCACAAACTAAAATTCCAACATTATTTTTGCTAATATTTACTTTTCGAGCAACCTTATGAGCATAATCGGGGTAATCTACTCTGTTATCAGAGGACGGTCCTAAATCAAAATAATTCATTTTTTTTTTAATTAAATGTTTTTTAATGATTTCCTTTAATTTAAAGCCAGCGTGATCAGAAGAAATATATATTTTTTTCAAACTAATTAAATTTATAATCAAGAACACAAGCTACAAGGTGAATTCTATTTTCTTCACCTCCATTAAATGCATTGTGATATTTAGTATTATTTGTAACCCATACAGAACCATCTGCGGGCATATGTTTTGCAACATTATCTATTACCATTAAACAACCTGGGTTAGTAATAATTGGTATATGAAGTCTTGGCTCAGGATCTCTATGCCAACTCAAAGTAGATCTTGGCTCTTTTAAAAGAATTCTTATTCTACCCAATTTATATTTTGAGGAAAGCACATCATACACTTCCTTAAAATATGTGTTTTCATAATCTTTAATAAATTCAGAATATTGCGACTCATCAACCTTAATATCTCTTGACACTTCTTTTCCAGTTTTATCTGGCTTAGTCCAATAAACTCCTCTAGCCTTGCTGCCTTTGATTGAATCTGGATCACCAGGGATTTGAGTTAGCGAAATGGCACCAAAGTGAGTTACACCACCACCATCATCAAATTTTTTAATATTTACAATTTGATTGTATGCTTCCTGCAACTTATCTATGTCAAATTTTATGTTCTGTTTTTGAAAATCACTGAAATCTAAAATTCTTTCCTCTTTTTTTATATTCAGGTCTACAATTTTTGTGTTATCTATAGTCATCGAAATTGTTTTTTACTTATAATTTTATTTATTTGTATAATACTTTTGTCGCATTAATAAAGTATATTTAAACATGATTACAGGAAAATATCCAAATTTAAGATTACGAAGAAACAGAAAGGAATCGTGGACTAGAAGGTTGGTTCAAGAAAACACACTCAGTCCAAATGATTTTATATTACCAATTTTCTTAATAGATGGATCAAACAAAAAAGAATCAATATCTACGATGCCAGGTGTTTTTAGATACACAATAAATAGAGTTTCTCAAATAGTAGATAAAGCAATTAAAAAAGGTATTCCAATGGTTGCTCTTTTTCCTAAAACGAAAAATACTTTAAAAAATGATTTGGGTACTGAATCATTAAATGAAAATAATTTAGTTTGCAGGGCCATACTAGAAATTAAAAAAAAATACAAAAACCAAATTGGAATTATGTGTGATGTTGCTTTAGATCCTTATACATCACATGGTCATGATGGATTAATAAAGTCTAATCAAATAATTAATGATGAAACGATTGAAGTGCTAATAAATCAATCTCTATTACAGGCTGAAATGGGATGTGATGTTCTTGCTCCTTCAGACATGATGGATGGGAGAATAGGAAAAATAAGAAAAGCACTTGATAATTCTAATTTTAAAAATACTCAAATTTTATCCTATGCAGCAAAGTATGCCTCTAGTTTTTATGGACCTTTTAGAGATGCTGTTGGTTCTAAAAGCTCCCTTAAGGGTGATAAAAAAACTTATCAAATGGACTTTAGAAATAGTGATGAGGCTATGCGTGAAGTTGCTTTAGATATAAAGGAAGGTGCAGATATGATTATGGTTAAACCAGGGATGCCATATTTGGACATAATTAAATCAATAAAAGAAAAATTTAAAATTCCAGTATTGGCATACCAAGTTTCTGGTGAATATAGTCTTTTAGAAACTGCTATTAATAAAAAACTAATACAAAAAAACGCAGTTTATGAAAGTTTAGTCTCTTTTAAACGTTCAGGAGCAAATGCCATTGTCTCATATTACGCTGATAGAATAGACAAAATTTTAGAATAATTATTTCAAAGAATTTAAAAAATTTAATCTACTATTAGGATAATTTAAATTATTTGGTTTCAAGACTGTTTTATCCAAATAGTCTCCAACCAATTTTAATCCACTTAATAAAATATTAATATCTGTTACCTCTAAATCTTTTTCGATAAGAAAGTTAGGAACATATTTCTTTTCAGTATAAGAAGCTGCAAAATAAACAGTTTTATTATCTTCTAAATTTTTTTCTACCAAATTTTCTAACTCAAGATCATAACCTAGTAATTTTAGTAACTCTAATTCCCAGAAAATATATTTTTTAAGCCAGTTTTGTTCATTTAATAAATTAAAAAGGCCTTCGATAAGAGAATAAACTTTTTTATTTGCCTGTGCTTCTGCAGTTAATATTTTTATTAAATTCATTGCTGAAGTAATACAAGAAAGCTTTTGCTTATGATCAAAATAAAATGGACTGTAAGCATTCAAAATTTCAATTTTAAAATAACCGATTCTATTATCGTTTTTTGAGTTATAGTTAATATGGAGTTTATTGCCCACTTGAAGATAATTTTTAATTTTTTTAGATGTTCCTCCAAATATAATGCCTGAAACTTTACCTCTGTCAAAAGTATATAATTCAGCAATTATAGAGTTTTCACTATACCTACTTTTGCTAACTAAAAAACCTTGATCAATCCAATTCATATTTTTTTCAATTTATATTTTTTAGACATTCGATAGCAGCATTTTGCTCAGCATCTTTTTTTGATTTACCTGATGATATAAAAAATTTCGTATTAGGAAGCTTAACTCCCACTTTAAAAATAGGCTTATGACGTGGACCAGTATTAGAAATTACTTTATAGGTTGGTAATTTTTTAAATTTTTTTAAAGCTAGTTCTTGAAGTTTTGTTTTTGCATCAATTTGAGTAACAACACTTTTTTCAATATGACTACTCCAAAGTTTTAAGATAACTTTTTCTGCTATATTTAATCCTTTGTCTAAATAAATAGCTCCCATTAATGCCTCACAACTATCTGAAATAATTTTGTCTTCAATTTTAATAATTTTATTTTTTGGGTTGAAAGTTTTTATATATTTTTCTAATTCTATTGCTTTTGCAACTTCTAAACATGTTTTTTTATTCACTAAAGATGCAAATTTTTTATCGAGTATACCTTCCTTTTCATCGGGATAGATTTTTAGAAGTTTTTGGGCAATAACTAAGCCAAGTATTCTATCCCCTAAAAATTCAATCTTTTCATTGTTTTCACTTGGGTTAAAACTTTTGTGAGTTAATGATTGGATTAACAAATTTATATTTTTAAATTTTATGTTTAGTTTTTTTTGTAATTTTGGATAATTTATTTTCATCAATTAATTTTATCAAATGTTCTATTAAATCTAATTGACTTATGCCATTTCCAAATTTCAAAGATACTACCAACCTGTCTATCAGATGAAAAAAAAATAAACTGGGCTTTACCCACTAGATTGTCTTTATGAACATAACCAACACTTGTTAAATATCTACTGTCTTTAGAGCAATCTCTATTATCACCTAAAAAAAAATAATGGTTATCAGGGACAGTAAAGACGTCTGAATTCTGGAAGGTGTATTCTTTTAAGTAGACTGTGTGAAATTTTTTTCCATTTGGTAATTTTTCTTCAAATTTATAAACATCGATAATTTCACTTCCACAATAAATATTACTTTTACTAGGTGTTTTTGACTTTAATATTTCACTGCTATTTAAATATACGTTGGAGTCTATAAATTGAATCTTATCACCTGGTAGACCAATAAGTCTTTTTATATAGTCTGTTCTATTGTCTGCTGGTGTTTTGAACACAACTACATCTCCACGTTCTGGACTATTGAACATTACTCTTTTGCTGAGTATCGGAGGACTAAAAGGAAAAGAATGCTTACTATAGCCGTAAGAATATTTTGTAACAAACAACCTATCGCCTACTAGCAATGTTGGTTCCATCGATGATGAAGGGATATAAAATGGTTGAATTAAAAGAGATCTTATTACTATGGCAATTACTAAAGCATAAAATAAGGTTTTTATATTTTCTGAAAAAAAACTTTTATCTATCTTCATACTGATTGAATAATTGCAAAAGCTGTTGAATAATCTTTCTCATCAGAAATTGACAAAAAAGAATTAAATTTTTTAATTTTATACTTTTTTTGAACAATTTTTATAATTTTTTTATTTTTAGCATATTTAGGCTTTCCTTTTTTATCACTTACAATCTCAATATCTTTAAAGTTTAAATTTTCAGAAAATCCAGTTCCTAACGCTTTAGAAAAAGCTTCCTTTGCAGCGAATCTTTTAGAAAAATAAGCAACTTTATTTTTAACATTTTTAGATAGTTTGAGTTCATTGCTACTATAAACGCGGGTTTTAAATTTATTATTTTGAATTGATTTTTTGATCCTATTATTTTCAATTATGTCGACCCCAATTCCCAAAATTTTCATATTATTTTAATAATTTTTTGAAGTTTTTAATTACTCTTGAAAATCCATAAAATATAGATTCACCTATTATAAAGTGACCAATATTATATTCCTCAATTTCCTTAATTTTTGACAGTAATTTAGTGGTTTTATAATCAAGACCATGTCCTGCATGAACTTCTATACCAAAAGAATTTGCAAGTTTTGAACTTTTGATAATTCTATTAAGCTCATTGGTGTGATTTATCTTTGACTTAATTTTGTTTGATAATTTTCCTGTGTGGATTTCAATGCAATCAACCTTAAGTAATTTAGCGAGCTTAATATCATTTAATGAAGGGTTTATAAATAAACTAGTTCTTATTTTAGCCTTTTTAAATTTAAAAATAATTGTTTTTAATTTACCAAAGTTTTTTTTTATATCTAAACCTCCTTCTGTGGTAATTTCCCTTCTATTTTCTGGAACTATACAAATGTAATCTGGTTTCATTTTAAGTGCATTTGAAATAATATCTTTGTTCATAGATACTTCTAGATTAACTAATACTTTTTTCAAATCGCAGATACTTTTTGCATCCTTATCTTTAATATGCCTTCTGTCTTCTCTAAGATGTATAGTTACAGAGTCTGCTCCACATTTTACCACATGTAGTGCGGCATCGATCGGGTCAGGGTGCCACTCACCTCTAGCATTTCTTAATGTTGCAACATGATCGATATTTACACCTAATCTTTTCACTTAATAAATCTACTTCCTGGAGTTGTTATAGGTACAGATTTAAGTATTTCAGGTAATTTTTTTGAACTGTATACAGGTACATCAATTTTTAAATGGGAAATAATTTTGGTTTTTATTTTCAGAGATTTTTTAGAAGATCTATCTATAATAGATGCAAATCCCAATAATTTAGCATTAGCTTTTTTTATTAATTTAACACATTCTAAACTAGATTTTCCAGTTGTTATAACATCTTCTATAATTAAAACTTTAGCACCTTTATTAATACTAAAACCTCTTCGTAGTGTAAAATTACCCTTAACCCTCTCGCAAAAAATTGTTTCCTTTTTCAAAAGTCTGCCAATTTCATAACCAATTATTATTCCACCCATAGCTGGGGCAAGAATTAAATCTATTTTTTTATATTTTTTTTTAATTTGACTTGCTAGTGATTTGCAAATTTCTTCTGCTAGATATGGAAAACTAAGAAGTTTTGCACATTGTATATATTTTGATGAGTGTAAACCGGATGATAAAATGAAGTGTCCTTCCAACAAAGCATTAGTTTTTTTTAAAATATTTAAGGATTTTTTGTGTGAAAGCATTTCTTTTTTCTTCGTGTCTAATTATCTTAAATTTTATACCTTTTTGCTTTAGCACTGCAATAAAATTTGTAAAATTTTTAAGGTTTCTTATGATTAGTTTGAATTTAAAATTAATATAATTTGGGTTTTTGCCTGCCATCTCCAAACTAGATATATTTAGTTTATGACTTCCAATCAGTGAACTAATATCTCCAAGTTGACCTGGTTTGTCAGGCAATGACATCCATAATGTTGTATTATATTTTTTTATTTTCTCCTCTTTTTGCTCACCTTTATCATGCCAATAACGTCTTATAGCTGCTCTTGCTTTTCCAGTTTTTGTAGTAGGTATCCAGTGAAGTGATGGTGAATTATTTTTTGAGGTAATGATATTAACACGGTCACCATTATGAAGAATTGTTTGTAAGTCACTTTTATTACCATTTATTTCACATCCTGTAGCAGAGTTACCAATCTTGGTATGAACAGCATAGGCAAAATCTATAGCAGTAGCTTCTTTTGGTAATTTAATCACTGAACCTTTAGGAGTAAAACAAAAAACGTTTTCCTGAAACATCTGCAGTTTTGTGTACTCATATGAGTGTTCTGGATTTTCATTTTTTTCAATTATTTCAACTAGATCTTTCAACCAGTCATATTCTTTCCAGCTTAGTGAATTAAATTTTTCTGAAGATTTATATTTCCAATGTGATGCTATGCCTCTTTCAGCAAATTCATGCATTTCTTTTGTTCTTATTTGTATTTCAATAGGTTTCTTATTTGAACCAATTACTGAAGTATGTATAGACTCATAACCATTAATTTTTGGAGATGATATATAATCTTTAAATTTTCCAGGAATACAATTCCATTTTTTATGGAAAATTCCTAATGTTTTGTAACAGTCATCAATATTTTTTAAAATTACTCTAAATCCAATAATGTCAGTTACCTGTTCTAGTGAAACTCTTTTTTTTTGAACTTTTCTCCATATAGAAAAAGGTGTTTTTTCTCTTCCATAAATCTCTACGTTAAGGTGATTTTCATTTAAAATAGAACTCAATTCAAATGAAAGTTCTTCAAAAAGGTTTTTCTTATCTAGTTTAATCTCATCTAATCTTTTTTTTATTAATTTTCTTGCATCATTATTTAAAATTTCAAAAGATAAATCTTCAAGCTCATCACGAATTCTATGCATTCCCATTCTATCTGCCAAGGGTGCATAAATTTCCATCGTTTCTTGTGCAATTCTCTTTCTTTTATCCTCTTTAGTTATTGCTTTAATTGTTCTCATATTATGAAGTCGATCAGCAATCTTAACTAATAGAACCCTGATATCTTTAGAGGTTGCTAAAATTAGTTTTCTAAAGTTTTCCGCCTTTGAATTAAAACTTGCAGTGTTTTCAAAAACTGAAATTTTTGTAACTCCATCGACTAGATCAGCAACTTCTGGTCCAAATTCATTTTTGATTGTTTCATAAGTAGCAAAAGTATCTTCAATAGTGTCGTGTAATAAACCAGTGGTTATTGTTGCACTGTCTAATTTTAATTCTGTAAGAATATTAGCAACTTCAATTGGATGAACAGAATAAGGATCACCAGAAGCTCTTTTTTGATTTTGATGTGCCTTCACAGCAAAGTTATATGCTTTATCTAATCTCTCATGATTGAGAAATTTATTATACACTTTTACTTTATTTATGAGTTCGTTCGAATTCAACATTCTGTACTATATCATTAAATTAAATTTGTTTAATAGATGTAATATCGTCCATAGGTAATGATGAAATTAAGGTCTTAATATCTAATTTTTTAGATGGGTGTTTCCATTTTTTTTCAATCTCAAATAAGGGAATTAAAACAAAATTTCTTTTATGCATTCTAGCATGAGGTAAATTAAGCTTACTTTTGATATTTAATTTCATTCCATTATAATCAATAATATCTATATCACATATTCTTGGTGAGTTTTTTTTCGATTTTTTTCTGCCTAAATTTACTTCTATTTCTTTACATATATTAAGTAATTTTAAAGGACTATGATTGCATTTAACTTTTAATAATATATTTAAATATTTTGGATATTTCGGATTGGGCCAGGATGGTGTTTCATAATAATTTGAAACTGAAAGAAAATTTATATTATTTTGTTTTAAAAAAAATTTAGCTTTTTCAATATTCTCTTTCCTTACTCCAAGATTGGATCCGACTGCTAAATAAACCGTTTTAGCTAGATCTTCTGATATATCTTGATTTTTCACGGTTCCAGTCTCTATTTTTTTTAGTAGCTCTTTTATCGTATTGTTTTTTACCTTTGGCAACTGCTAGTTCAATTTTAGCTTTCCCTTTTTTAAAATACATTTTTGTTGGCACAATAGTAAAACCATCTCTCTGCATTTTTCCAATAAGTTTATTTATTTCTCTTTTGTTTAATAAAAGTTTTCTTTCATCTGTTGGATTGTGATTTGAATAGCTTGCTTGTTTATATGGAGAAATATGTGAATTAATAAGTACTATTTCACCTTTTTTTTCAACTGCATACGCATCCGCTATATTAACTTTGCCATCTCTGATGGACTTAATTTCAGAACCTTTTAAAACAATTCCTGCCTCTAAAAGATCTTCAAAAAAATAATTAAAACTTGCTTTTCTATTTAAACAAATAATTTTTAAACCAGGATTGGTTTTTTTATTCATTAAATAAGTTTTGCAGTCTCTATGGCTTTTTTTACAATTATTTTAGTCTCTTCAGTTACTTTAACTAATGGTAATCTCACCTCATCATCACACAAATTCATCAATTTAGCTGCATATTTAACTGGACTAGGATTGCTTTCAACAAACATTGCAGTATGAACTGGTTGTAAAATATTATCTAACTCTTTTGCTTTTGCAAGATCCTCGTCTTTTCTAGATATTGAATTTTTTTGGAATTCTGAACAAAGTTTTGGTGCAATATTTGCAGTCACACTAATAGTGCCTACTCCACCTCTTTTGTTAAATTCAAACGCATTATCATCATTTCCAGTTAATTGAATAAAGTCTTTACCCATTTTATTTAATTGTTGATTAACTCTATCTAGGTCGCCAGTAGCATCTTTTACACCAACAATATTTTTTAGTTCATATAATCTTGCCATGGTATCAACCGACATATCAATTACTGATCTGCCTGGAATATTATAAATTATAATAGGGATCCCACATTTATCATTAATCGCTTTGTAATGTTGGTACAGCCCTTCTTGTGTAGGCTTATTATAATATGGCGTTACAACTAAGGCACCATTTGCTCCTGCCTTTTCAGCATGAGAGGTTAAGGATATTGCCTCCTCTGTAGAATTAGATCCTGTTCCAGCGATAACAGGTATTTTTCCATTACTCTCTTTAATACATAAATCAATTACACGTTCATGTTCAGTATGACTGAGGGTTGGAGATTCTCCAGTAGTGCCTGCTGGAACTAGCCCAGACGTGCCATTATCAATGTGAAAATGAATGAGCTTTATATATGCAGCTTCATCTAAACCATTATTTTTAAATGGAGTGATTAAGGCAACATTTGATCCTTTAAACATAAATACTTATAACATAGTTTATAGATTCATATACTAAAAGATTATGTACAAAAAAATATTAGTTATTATTGGAATGGTCTTATTTGTTTCTTTTAAAATAACTAACCTACATGCAGATAGCTTACAAATTATTCCGCCTCAAAAACCGACTTTATCATCAGAAGAGAAAATTAAAAAAATATCAAAAAATATTATTACACCTCTTAAAAAACCTTCAAAATTAAAAAAAGTTGAAAAAAAAATTGTTACTAAGGAATTCAAAGAGAAAAAGTTAAGTTTTAAAGTACCTAAAAAAAAACCAACTGTAGCAGGAGTAACAACTCGTAAAAACATTAAAATATCAAAATATTATAGCAAAAAGGATTTTGGTTTAGCAAAAAAGGCGATATCTGAAATGCAAAAAAGCAAATGGACCTCAGCTATAAGTATTTCCAAAAAAGCTAAGGATAAATCAATTTATAATTTTATCCAATGGAGACATCTATTAACAACAGGTAATCAAGCCTCTTTTTATGATTACAAACTTTTTATAGATAGTAACCCTGAATATCCAAGAATAGATAGATTGAGATATTTGGCTGAACATAAATTATCTACAGCTAATGTTTCTCCTAAGAAAATTATAAATTGGTTTGGAACAAAAGAACCACTTAGCGGATTTGGTAAAATGATATTAGGTGAAAGTTTCTTGCTAATTGGTGACAAATCTAAGGGTACAAAGTTGATTAAAGAGGGATGGATCACTGCTAAATTATCTAAAAACGAATTAAAATTTTTTAGAAAAAAATTTAAGAAAAGTCTAAATGCCGATGATTATATTAAAAGAGCAGATTACCTTGCATGGAATGGAAAGCATTGGGATCTTAAAAGATTAACCAGATATTTACCAAAAGATTATGAGCTTTTATATACAGCTAGACAAATTCTAATAAGCAAGGGATACGGTGTTGATCAAGCAATCAAAAATGTTCCTCAAAAATTAAAAAATGATGCGGGTCTTAATTATGACCGTTTAAAATGGCGAAGAAAAAAAGGTCGAGTAGACTCTTCAACAGAAATTTTACTTAAGATTAGAAATGATAAAGATTATTTAGTAATGCCAGAGAAATGGTGGAAAGAGAGAGAAATAATATCACGCGCTTTAATTTATAAAAAAAAATATGAAATTGCCTATAAAATATCAAGTAATCACGGTATGAGTGAAGGGCCAGATTTTGCAGCTGCAGAATGGATGAGTGGCTGGATAGCTTTGAGTTTTTTAAATGATCCTTTAACCGCTAAAAATCATTTTAAGAATTTTTATGATAACGTAAACTATCCAATTAGTACTTCCAGAGGAGCTTATTGGCTTGCTAGTGCTTATGAAAAACTTGGAGACAAAGAACAATCCAATAAATGGTATTTAGAAGCATCAAAATATTTAACTACTTATTATGGTCAATTAGCATTTTTAAAGATCAATCCAAATGGAAAATTTGAACTTAATAAAGATATGGAAGTTGATAAAAAATATAGACTTATTTTTTTCAATAAAGAACTGGTTAAAATTACTTATCTTTTAGATGAGCTGAAAAAAGATAAATATACTAAATTTATTCTAAGGCACCTGGCGAATGACAATGTTTCTAAAGGCAGTGAGGTATTGGCAGCCGAACTTGCAACAAATATAAATAGATATGACTTTGCTATACAAGTTTCTAAAATTGCATCATATCAAAAAAGATTTCATAATAAATTTAATTACCCAATTATAAGTACACCAAAAAATATTAACGGTAGAAAAATCCCAGATAGTGCTTTAATTTTATCTATTATCAGACAAGAAAGTGAGTTTGATTTAGAAGCTAACAGTCATGCAGGTGCAAAAGGTTTAATGCAACTAATGCCCTACACCGCCAAATTGGTTTCTAAACAAGCTAAACTTCCTTATTCAAAATCAAGATTAACAACAGATCCTGAATACAACATTAATTTAGGTTCTCATTATATTGCAGGACTTATTTTGCAGTATGACGGTGCATACCCTTTTGCTGTTGCTGCTTACAATGCAGGACCAAACCGAGTTAAGTATTGGAAAAAAATTAATAAAAATCCACAAAAGAAACAAATTAATTACGTTGACTGGGTTGAGTTAATAAAATTTAGGGAAACGCGTAACTATGTTCAGCGTGTCATGGAAAATTATAATGTCTACAGGTACATATTAGAACAAAGACCAATTCCAATGAGAGATTTCTTTAAAGACCGTCCCCTTTTTTAATGGCGGAAGAGGAGGGATTCGAACCCTCGGTACAAGTTTCCTCGCACGGTCATTTAGCAAACGACTGGTTTCAGCCTCTCACCCACTCTTCCGTATGACATTGTGTAATAAGCGATTGTATTGAAAATTCAATGTTTATAAAGTAATTATTCAATATTATGAGAAATAAGTACTCTATATTTTCTTTGTTCAAAAATGCTTTGTCATATCATGAAAATTGGCAAAGAGCTTGGAAAGATCCAGCACCTAAAAAAGAATATGATGCTGTAATCATTGGTGGTGGTGGTCACGGTTTAGCGACTGCGTACTATTTAGCAAAAAAACATAACATGCAAAATATTGCGGTGGTAGAAAAAGGTTGGATTGGTGGTGGAAATACTGGTCGTAATACAACAATAATCAGATCGAATTATTTATGGGATGCTAGCGCTGGATTATATGATCATGCACTAAAAATCTGGGAAGGTTTATCTCAAGAACTAAACTACAATGTTATGTTTAGTCAAAGAGGTGTAATGAATCTTGCTCATAATTTACAAGATGTGAGAGATTTAAAAAGAAGAACTCACGCTAATAGATTAAATGGTATAGATGCAGTTTATTTAAATACTGAAGAGGTAAAAAAGTTTTGTCCCATTATAAATACCTCGCAAGATATAAGATATCCAGTTTTAGGCGGTACTTTACAAAGAAGAGCTGGCACAGCGAGACATGATGCAGTTGCATGGGGTTATGCAAGAGGTGCGGATGAAATGGGAGTTGATATTATTCAAAATTGTGAAGTTAAAGGAATTAAAAGAAATGGTGATGTAGTTGAAGGTATAGAGACAACAAAAGGATTTATTAAAACAAAAAAAATTGGTGTAGTAGCAGCAGGACACTCAAGTGTAATTGCTAATATGGCAGGAGTAAGATTACCTCTTGAGAGCAAGCCATTACAAGCACTAGTTTCTGAACCTGTAAAACCAATTATCGATACCGTTGTTATGTCAAATGCTGTTCATGCTTATGTTAGTCAATCAGATAAAGGTGAGCTTGTTATAGGTGCTGGAACAGATGATTATATCTCTTATTCTCAAAAAGGTAGTCATCAAATTGTAGAAGGAACGTTAAATGCAATTTTAGAATTATATCCAATTTTTAGTCGTATGAGAATGCTTAGACAATGGGGTGGTATTGTTGATATATGTCCTGATGCAAGTCCTATTCTAAGCAAAACATCGATCAAAGGATTATATTTTAATTGTGGTTGGGGTACAGGTGGATTTAAAGCAACACCTGGTTCTGGAGATTTATTTGCTCATACTATTGCTAACGACGAACCTCATAAACTAAATGCTGCATTTAATTTAAATAGATTTGTAAGTGGTGACCTTGTAGATGAACATGGTGCTGCTGCAGTTGCTCATTAATGTTTTTAATTAATTGTCCATACTGTGGAGAAAGAGATCAGCAAGAATTTAAAGCTGGTGGAGAAGCACACATCGAAAGACCAAAACAACCAACTGAACTAAGTGATGATCAATGGGCAGAATACTTATTTATGAGAAAAAATATTAAAGGTGTACAGTTTGAAAGGTGGAACCATGCCCATGGTTGTCGAAAATGGTTTAATATGGCAAGAGATACATCTAATGATGAAATAAAAGCAATTTATAAAATGGGTGAAAAACCACCTCCACAATAATAATATGACCAAAAATCTACGGGTAAAATCAAGTGAGTTTATAGATGAGACTAATAGAATTTCATTTAAGTTTGATGGAAAAACATACTATGGTTTTAAAGGTGATACCTTAGCCTCTGCTTTACTTGCAAATAATGTTCATTTAATTGGTAGAAGTTTTAAATATCATCGACCACGAGGAATTATGACATCAGGTTCAGAGGAACCGAATGCAATTGTTCAAGTAAATCCTAATTCAAATATTACAGAACCAAACGCAAGAGCAACAGAAATAGAAATTTATGAGGGTTTAGAGGCAACCAGCCAAAATTGTTGGCCAAGTGTTAATTTTGATATTGGTGGAATAAATAACTTTCTAGCTCCCTTCTTGCCTGCAGGCTTTTATTATAAAACATTTATGTGGCCTAAAAGTTTTTGGGAGAAATATGAATTCTTCATTAGACATTCTGCTGGATTAGGTAAATCACCAACTAAAAGAGATCCCGATATATATGACCATAGAAATATTCATTGTGATGTATTAGTAGTAGGAGCTGGGATATCTGGAATATTAGCAGCAAAGAATGCAGCTAAAAATAATTATAAAACGTTACTTTTAGATGAAAAAAATGAACTTGGTGGATCAACAATTTTTGAAACAAATGAAAATAAAAAAATTAACAATACATTTTCATCTGAATGGTTAAAGAAAGAAATTAGTGAACTAAAAAATATTAAAAATCTTGAAATTAAAACTAGAACAAGTGTAGCTGCATATCATCAATATAATTATCTTCTTGCAAGAGAAAATTTAACTGATCATTTGGAAAAAAAAGATAAAAAAAATAAAATTAGACAAAGACTTCTTAAAATTAGAGCTAAAAAAGTTATCTTAGCAACTGGTGCACTAGAAAGACCATTGGTATTTAACAACAATGATAGACCTGGAATTATGCTTTCCTCAGCTGTGAAGAAATATATTGATTTTTATGGTGTTGCTTGTGGGAAAAAAAATATTTTTTTTACAAACAATGATAGCGCTTATGAAAGTGCTCTATCTTTGCACAACAAAGGAATTAAAGTTGATGCTATTATTGATATCAGGGAAAATTCTAATGCAAAAATAATTAAAAAAATTAATGAAGCAGGCATAAAAATATATTGGTCCCATACAATAGTTGATACTAGTGGGTACAAAAGATTGAGTGATATATCAATAATGAAACTTTCAAATGATGGTATGTCAGTTATCGGAAGTAAAACTTCTATTTCCTGTGATTGCTTAGGTATTGCAGGTGGTTGGACGCCTGCAGTGCATCTATACACACAATCTGGTAACAAACTAACTTTTGATGAAGATCGAAATATTTTTGTCCCTAAGGCTGATAACTCAGAACAAATATGTGTTGGGTCTTGCAGTGGTGATTTTGAGCTAGATGAAATAATTAAAAATTTGAGTAATAAATTAAAAAATTTTCTAAATATAAGTCAAACTGATTTTGAAGATATTAGTTTAGAAAATGATAAAGAGACTTCAAAACGAAATATATGGCTTTTACCATCTGATAAGCCTACTGGAAAAACTAAACCGTTTGTTGATTATCAAAACGATGCAACCGCAAAAGACATAAAATTAGCATTAAGAGAGGGTTTTAGATCAATCGAACACGTTAAAAGATATACAACAACAGGAATGGGTACCGACCAAGGTAAACTTGGCAACATGCATGCTTTAGGAATAATTGCCGATACAGCTGGTGTAAAAATGGGTGAACTAGGTACAACAACTTTTAGACCCCCCTACACTCCTTTGACATTTGGAACCATTGTTGGAAGAAATGTAGGAGAATTTTTTGATACATTTAGAAGAACCCCTATGAATGATTGGCATATTAAAAATAAAGCAGAATTCGAAAATGTAGGTCAATGGAAAAGGGCTTGGTATTATCCAATCGATAATGAAACTATGCATCAGGCTGTGCAAAGAGAGAGTAAAGCTGCAAGGAAAAGTGCTGGAATATTAGATGCCTCTACCTTGGGTAAAATTGATATCCAAGGAAGTGATGCATCTGAATTTTTAAATAGAGTTTATACAAACGCATGGTCAAAACTTGCTATTGGTAAATGTAGATATGGATTGATGCTTAATGAGGATGGTATGGTTTTCGATGATGGTGTTACGACAAGATTAGGTGAAAATCATTATATTATGACAACTACAACAGGTGGGGCTGCAAATGTTTTGAGTAAACTTGAAGATTATCTTCAAACCGAATGGCCAGAGTTAGATGTATATTTAACATCTGTTACAGATCATTTTGCAACAGCTAGTTTATGTGGACCAAATAGTAAAAAGATATTAAATAAAATTATTCCTGAGTTAGATTTATCAGATGAAAATTTTCCGCACATGTCATTTAAAGAAGTTACTATAGATAAAATTAAATGTAGAATAATGAGAATAAGTTTTACAGGTGAACAAAGCTACGAAATTAATGCTCCAGCAAGTTTTGGTGAAGCTGTATGGGAAAAATGTATAGAGGCTGGAAAAGAATTTGATATCACTCCCTATGGAACAGAAACAATGCATTTATTAAGAGCAGAAAAAGGTTTTATAATTGTAGGTCAAGATACTGATGGAACCATGACCCCTATTGATCTTCAAATGGACTGGATTGTAAGCAAGAAAAAATACGACTTCATAGGAAAAAGATCACTTTATAGATCAGATACAATGAAAGAAAATAGAAAACAATTAGTAGGTTTGTTGACTGAGGATCCAAATATTGTTTTAGAGGAAGGTGCACAAATAGTTTCTGAACTAAATCAAAAACCAATTGAAATGCTTGGTCATGTAACATCAAGTTACTTCAGCCCAAATCTTAATAAATCAATTGCACTAGCAGTAGTTAAGGATGGAAAAAATATGATGGGTAAAAAACTTTTTATTCCTATGGAAAATAAAAATATTGGTGTCACAATTTCAAATACAATTTTTTATGATGAAGAAAATAAGAGGATAAATGCTTAATTATAAAACAGCTACAAATGGAGAAATTAATTACAACGGTGTAGTTGTAAAAGAAATTTCACCTACAATGAAATTGAATTTAAGAGGTAAAAAAAGAGAATTTTTAACAAATATAGGAAAAAATCTAAATCTACTTCTTCCAACAGAAGCTAATACCTCAACAATAAGTGATAAATTAACAGCAATTTGGCTTAGTCCTGATGAATGGATGATAATAACTAACGATTTAGTAAAAAAAGATACAAACGAATATCAGTTAAATGAATTGCTCTTTAATGATATTTCAAAAAAAAACTTAGGTGCCGTAATTGATGTTACTGATCAATTTGTTCAATTAGAAATTAAAGGGAAAAATATTTACGAAATATTTTCAGCTGGAAGTCCATTTAATTTTAATGAATTTAAAGATAAAAAAGGATCATCTGCACAAACCATTTTGAACCACATAGATGTTATAGTTCACAATAAGGGAGATGAAATTGTAAATTTATTTGTAAGAAGATCTTTTGCTAAACACCTTTGGTCCTGGATTAAAGACTGTGCCTCAAGATTATAAATTTAATTTTTTTTTCTAAAATTCCAAGGCATTTCAAATTTACCCTGCCAGATTCCTAGTTTTTCATTCTTTGCACTGATTTCATCAGAAACATATTTTTTAGAATATTTTCTATAAGCAACTGCATGACCATTGGCAACCAGCCAAGAGTTTAGATTTTGATTTCTTTTATAACATTCTCCAATAAGCCTACTATATCTATCAACATCCTTTATCTTGCATTTTATAATCTGATTATTTATTTTTTTAGTTAGTTTATTAGTAGAAACTTGTCCACATAAGTAGTTCTTGGTGAAAGAAAAAATACCAATTGTTAGGTAGGGTTTCTTACATGTTTGTTTTTTTTCTGGGGCATCTATCCCATGTAACCTTATTTTTTTAGAGTTTATTTTAATTGTATCTCCATCAATAATTTTTGCAAATCCACTAATCTCTTTTATTTCTTCTGATTTTACATCTTCGTATGTAAATATAAAAATAATAAAACAAATTATAATCATTATAAAAACTTTTTTTTTAGTAAAAAACATCTTAAAATTTAAATAAACTATGTGCTCGCTAATTTATTTTTTATATAATATTTAACATAAAAAAATAAAATAATTGATATAGACCATTGAAAAATAGCCCATATATAAAAAAAAGTTTTAAAATCTGCATTAATATATCTAGCAATATAAAATGATAAAATAGGCACTATTACGTTTCTTATAATGTTATTTAACATTGCTTTTTCAGATTTTTTTAAAGCCATAAATAAACCATTTGACAAAAAGAAAATTGGATATGCTGGTAAAATAAAGGCAGATATTTTTAAATACATCGAGCCATATGCAATCACGTCAGAATTAGATGAAAAGAATCTAGGTATAATATCGGCAGTTAAATATACAATCGCTCCTGAAAATAACATTAAGTACAAACCATATCTAACAGATGTAAAATAAGATTGTTCAACACGTTTATATTGTTTTGCGCCAATATTTTGAGCAATTATAGAAATAATTGCTGTATTTATTCCTAGAATGGGAAGTAGTACAACTTGTTCAATTCTTGTAGCTGATCCATAACCTGCTACTGCATATTCACTTGAAAAACCAACATAGGTAAAAACAATAGCTGCTGCAACAGAGTATCCTAAAATAGCAACTGTTATTGGCATAGATTGAAAAAAAATATTTTTCAAGAAAAAATATTTTACTTTAAAATAGTCAAAAGTTATTTTCTTTATTCTTTCATTAATTAATATTTTTCTAAGTACAATCAGAAAAGAAACAAATTGAGCAATTAGAGTTGCTACTCCAATTCCTGTTATCCCTAATGCTGGAATAAATAAAAATCCAAAAATAAATACAGGATTTAAAATAATGTTTAGGAAAAAAGAAAAAATAAGTGCGTTTCGATAAGTGACAGTATCTCCTTCAGCGTGTAAAAATGAATTTAACGCTACAACTAATATAAATAAAATTGTACCTAAAAAAATTACATTAATATATTTAAGACCAAGACCGGTAACCTCATTTGAGGAATTCATTAATAAAAATACTTTTTCTCCAAAAGTAAAACCAAGCAATGAGACAATAAACGAAATTATAACAGCATAAATAATTACGTTTCCAAAATAACTTAAAACATTTTTTTCATTTTTTTCTCCTATACTGCTTCCAATTAAAGATGTACCAGCTACAGTTACCCCTATTGAAGTTGCAATTATAATAAAATAAATTGGAAAAGATTTACTTAAAGCTGACAATGCTTCTGGGGATATTTTGCCAGCATAAAATGTATCTACAATTGTATATAAAGTTTGAAAAAGTGTTCCTATACTAGCTGGTATAGCAAGCTTTCTTACTAAAACTGAAACTTCGTCTTTTAATAAATTCATCTATTTAATAAAGGCTTTATTAATATTCTTTTTGGAAGATATGTCTTTTTCCAACTTTTTTAGCAAGGTTAATTTGCTTTTGTCTCATTCTAAATCTTGTTTTTTGTTGATCTGTTAATTTATCGTGACAATTTGGACAGGAAACGCCTTCTTCATATTTTTTTGAATTTTTAATTTTTGGAGAAATTGGTTTTCTGCAACCACTACAAATTGAATAAGAACCAGATTTTAGACCATGTTTTAAACTAACTCTGTTATCAAAAACAAAACATTCACCTTTCCATAAACTTTTTTTTTGATCAGTTTTTTTTAAATAATTTAAAATCCCACCTTTTAATTGATACACATTACTAAAACCTTTTTTTTCTAGATAAACTGAAGCTTTTTCACAACGAATTCCACCAGTACAAAACATTGCTATAGGTTGATTTTTTTTAAGATTTTTTAAATATTTTGGAAAATCCCTAAAATTATCAATATTTGGATTCGTAGAACCTTTAAAAGTACCAACATCATATTCAAATGGTTTTCTAGCATCAATAACAAGTGTTTTTTTATTCCTTATTAATTTATTCCATTTGTTTGGGTCAACATGACTGTCTTTTTTTTTGATCATTTGACTAAGTTTTAAGTTCATAGGAACAACTTCAGTCTTAATTTTTACTTTGGGTTTATGAAACGGTTGAAACAAACTTTTTGATTTATTAAAACTATTGAAATCTTTAAATTTTAAAACTTTTTTTAACTTATAAATAGTAGTTTTAATATCTAGTCCTTTACCAGATATAGTACCATTTACACCTTCTTTTGAAATTATTACTGTTCCTCGAATATTATTTTTTATTAAAACTTCATTTATCAATCTCTTATTTTTTTTTAAATATTGAATATTTAAAAACCTATAGAAACCAAATACTTCATACATTACAATTTCCTACATATAGTCATTCCATCCCCTAGAGGAATTATGGTTTTCTCTACTCTTTTATCGTTAGAGACAAATTCGTTAAAGTTTTTAATGGTTTTAGTAATTTTGTCATGTTCGTTTTTCTTTGCCACTTCTCCATACCAAAGGACATTATCAATTATAATTAAGCCACTTGTCTCAAGCAAACTCAATGATCTTTCATAGTATTCTTTATAGTTTCCTTTATCGGCATCTATGAATATGAGTTCAAATTTTTCTTTAATTTCGTCTAAACTCTCTAGAGCTGGTTTAATTAAAGTTGTAATTTTATGATCTTGTTTTGCTTTTTTAAAAAAATTAATTGCAACTTTATTTGTTTGCTCATTTTTATCTAATGCAAGTATTTTACCATCATTAGGTAATGCTAGTGACATAGATAAAGTACTTAAACCTGTAAATGTTCCAATTTCTAATACTTTTTTTATGTTAGAAACTTTAATAATTAGATGAAGTAACTGAGTTTGTGAGATTGATATCTGCATTCTTTTTATGTCACCAAGTGATGTATTGTACTCAATTATTTCTTTTTGGACTGGGTGAAGATTGTGTCCATGTTCTAAAATATAATCTTGCAGCTCTTGTGTAATATTAAGGTCTGAACCCATAAACTTTAAAGTTTCTTCTTTAAAATCTCATTTACTAATTGAGGGTTGGCTTTACCACCTGATACTTTCATTACTTGTCCAACAAAAAAACCAAATAATTTTACTTTACCTGATTTGTATTCAGTGGCTTTTTCTCGGTTATCATCAATAACTTTATCAATTAGTGCTTCTAGAGCTTTGGGATCACTTTCTTGTTTTAATCCTTTTTCTTCGACTATTTTTTTTGGGTCTTTGTCGCCCTCCATCATGTGTTCAAAAACAGTTTTAGCTATTTTCCCAGAAATAGTTCCATCTTTAATTAAATTTATTAATTTTGATAAATTACCTGCACTTATCGGGCTTTGAGTGATTTCTAGATTCTTTTCATTTAAAGCAGCAAACAGCTCACCAATTATCCAGTTAGTAGCAAGTTTCACATCTGATTTTTTAATTACATTTTCAAAATAATTAGAGGTTTCATTGTCTGAAACTAAAATGGTTGCCTCATAAGGAGATAGTTTGAATTTTTCAATAAATCTTTTTTTCTTTTCATCAGGTAACTCTGGAATTTCTAATTTTAACTTTTCTATAAAATCATCTGAAACTTCTAGAGGCAAAAGATCTGGATCAGGAAAATATCTATAGTCATGTGCATCTTCTTTTGATCGCATTGATCTTGTCTCATTTTTTTTAGTATCAAAAAGTCTCGTCTCTTGATCAATAGATTGACCATCTTCAATAAGATCTACTTGTCTATTAGCTTCGTATTCAATAGCCATTTGCATAAATTTTATTGAGTTGACATTTTTAATTTCACATCTAGTTCCAAATTCTTTAGATCCTTTTTTTCTAACAGAAACATTGACATCAGCTCTTAATGAACCCTCTTGCATATTCCCATCACACGTTCCAAGGTATCTCATTATTGATCTTAATTTTTTTACATAAGCATTCACTTCATCTGGTGATCTTAAATCTGGTTTACTAACAATTTCCATTAAGGCAACACCTGATCTATTCAGATCAACAAATGTATTTTTTGGGTCTAAATCATGTATGCTTTTACCAGCGTCTTGTTCTAAGTGTAATCTTTCAATACCAACCTCTTTTTGACCATCTGGCATATCTAAAATAACCTTCCCCTCACCTACAATTGGATCTTTAAATTGAGATATTTGATATCCTTGGGGTAGATCTGCATAAAAATAATTTTTTCTATCAAAAACAGATCGTTTATTTATTTTGGCTTTTAGTCCTATACCAGTTTTTATTGCCTGTTTTACACAATATTCATTTATAACTGGCAACATACCTGGCAAAGCAGCATCTACTAAACTTACCTGGGTATTGGGTTCTGCACCAAATTTAGTTGATGATGTTGAAAATAGCTTTGATTCTGAAGTAACTTGAGCATGAACCTCTAAGCCTATTACAACTTCATATTGATTATCTTTTCTATTGATTAGATACTCTGATTTATCTTTACTCATTTTATCCACCAATCAGTAATTTTATTTTTAAAATTAATTTTTTCTTCCATTGCATACGCGATGTTTAATAAATTTTGTTCATCAAATGCTTTTCCAATTATTTGTAGTCCTAAAGGATAACCTTTTGCATCATGACCAGCAGGTATCGAAATTCCAGGCAAACCTGCCAAATTTACTGGAACTGTAAAAATATCGTTTAAATACATTGAAACAGGATCATTTGTCTTTTCACCTATTTTAAACGCTGAACTTGGAGTTGATGGAGTTAATATAGCATCAACTTTTTTATAAGCTTCGTCAAAATCATTTTTAATAAGCTTTCTTACTTTTTGAGCCTTAAGATAATATGCATCATAATATCCTGAGGATAAAACATAAGTCCCAATCATTATTCTTCTTTGAACTTCTGCACCAAAGCCTTCAGATCTAGTTTTCTCATACATATCTATCAAATTTTCTCCATCAGCTCTAAATCCATATTTAACACCATCATATCGCGCAAGATTAGATGAAGCTTCTGCGGGAGCTACAATATAATAAGTGGGTAAAGCATAATTAGTGTGAGGTAGTGAAATATCTATAATTTCTGCACCACAATCTTTTACATAATCAATACCTTTCTTCCAAAGATCTTCTATTTCCTTGGGCATCCCATCAACTCTATACTCTTTAGGTATTCCTATTTTTTTTCCTTTAATATTATTAGTTAATTCCTTAAAATAATTGTTTCGCTTAAAATCTATTGAGGTAGAATCTTTTTCGTCATAAGAACTAATGACCTCGTGTAATAAAGCACAATCTCTTACATTTTGAGCCATTGGTCCTGCTTGATCTAAAGATGATGCAAATGCTACAATTCCATATCTTGAACAACTACCATAAGTTGGTTTTAAACCAACGATGCCTGTGAAGGATGCAGGTTGTCTAATTGAACCACCAGTATCTGTTCCTATTGTAATTGGTGTTAATTGTGCTGCAACAGCTGAAGATGAGCCACCTGAGGATCCACCAGGAACTAAATCTTTGTCAATTGGGTTCTGCACACAACCAAAAAAACTTGTTTCATTAGAAGATCCCATAGCAAACTCGTCACAATTTAATTTTCCAAGAAGAATAGCCCCCTCATTCCAAATATTTTGAGTAACTGTGGACTCATAAGTTGGAGTGAAATTATTTAAAATTTTACTCCCTGCAGTAGTTTTAACATTTTTTGTACAAAATAGATCTTTAACAGCCATTGGTATACCAGGTAATTTTAAATCTAGATTGGGGTTTTCATCGAACTTTTTAGCTTTATCAATTGCAGCTGAAAAGTCTTCAGTTACATACGCATTTAACTCTTTAGATTTTTCAGACCTTTCTACAAATGCTTTTGTAACTTCAGTAGATGAAAGTTTTTTATCTTTAATATTTTTGATTAATTCTGAAAGTGATTGTTTTGTAATATCAGACATTATTCAATCACCTTTGGCACAACAAAATAATCCTCATTTTCCTGAGGAGAGTTTTTAATTATTTGCTCTCTTAAATTTTTACTTTTTACCTCATCATCTCTTAACTTTAATGTTGTTTCTGCAACCGAAGTTAAAGGTTGAACATTATCTGTCTTTAATTCATTAAGTTTTTCAATAAATTCAAAAATTGAATTTAAATCTCCTGCCAGTTTCTCTGCTTTTTTTTCATCAACAGAAATTCTTGATAATTTTGATATGTGCTTTATTGTTTTAAGATCGATACTCATATGATAATTAAATATGTCGCAAACTATCACTTAAGTCTAAATTATACAATATGATCACTATAGAAGAGTTTAAAAAAAAACAGTCAGAAACATGTAGATTAATTGGTCTAGATCTTGGCTCTAAAAGAATTGGAGTTTCAATCTGTGATGAAAAACAATCTATAGCTACACCATTAAAAACATTAAATAAAACTAGTGCAGATAATTTAATCAATGAATTAAAAATTATTATTGAGGAAAATAGTATTAAGGGAATTATAATAGGATATCCTATTAATATGGATGGAACTTTAGGCAGATCTGCCCAGTCTGTTCATGATGTCTCTAACAATATTGATAAGAAATTAGATATTGATGTTTGTTTATGGGATGAAAGACTCTCAACGGTAGGTGCTTTCAATTTATCTAGTCAATTGGATATAAATGTAACTAAAAGAGAAAAAAATATAGATCAGAATGCTGCTGCATTTATACTTCAAGGAGCAATAGATTTTTTAAATAATTAATGCTTGCCAACTAACTGTATTATAGTTATAGAGTTAATTTTAATGGCATCTAAAACCAATAAAGCTATTAAAATCTCTCAAAAACATTTGTTAGGTATTCAAGATTTGTCAGTTAGTGACATAAATATTATTCTTGATGAAGCTCAGACCTTTATAAAAGTAAATCGAAGTAAGAATAAAAAAATTGACGTTTTAAGAGGCAAAACTCAAATAAACCTCTTTTTTGAGCCGTCAACCAGAACTCAAAGCTCATTTGAATTAGCAGGAAAAAGATTAGGAGCTGATGTGATGTCAATGAACATGGGTAATTCAGCAATTAAAAAAGGTGAAACACTAATTGACACTGCTATGACTTTAAATGCAATGCATCCAGATATCATAGTGATTAGACATCAAGACTCAGGCGCTTGCAATCTTCTTTCACAAAAAGTTAATTGTGTAGTATTAAATGCTGGAGATGGTCGCAGAGAACATCCTACCCAAGCGTTACTAGATGCGTTAACAATAATTAATCGAAAAGATAAAATCCAAGGATTAAAAATTGCAATATGTGGAGATATTTTGCATTCACGTGTAGCTAGATCAAATATTTACTTGTTAACCATGCTTGGAGCTGAAGTAAATATAGTTGCTCCTACAAATTTGATGCCAAAAGAAATAGAAAAATTTGGTGTTAATACTTTTACTGATATGAAAAAAGGACTGAAAGATTGTGATATTGTAATGATGTTGAGATTGCAAAATGAGAGAATGACCAGTTCTTTCTTATCATCTAATAGAGAATATTATGAATACTATGGTTTAACACCAGACAAATTAGATCATGCAAAATCTGACGCCCTTATTATGCATCCAGGTCCAATGAACAGGGGTATCGAAATTGATACCAGGTTAGCTGACGATATCAACAAGAGTGTTATTAAGGAACAGGTTGAACTTGGTGTTGCTGTAAGAATGGCGTGTTTAAAAATATTTTGTGAATAAATGAAAAAACAATACTTTATAAATGCAAATATTATAGATCCTCATAATTCATTAAACGAAAATGGTGGATTAATTATTGATGAAGATGGAAAGATCGAAGCAATAGGTAAAAAAGTAAACAACAATAATCTTCCATCACGAGAAAAACCAATTGATTTAAAAGGAAAATATATCTTCCCTGGTCTTGTGGATATGAGAGTGTTTGTAGGTGAACCAGGTTACGAATATAAAGAAAATTTTAGAACTTTAAGTAATGCTGCTTTATCTGGTGGTGTAACTTCTGTTGTTACTATGCCAAATACAGATCCAATTATAGATAATGTTTCTATTGTTGATTTTTTAAAAAGAAGAGGAAGAGATAAATCTAAGATAAATATTTTTCCTTGCGCATCTTTAACTCATAATATCGAAGGAACTAACATGACCGAATTTGGCCTTTTGGCCAAAAAAGGAATAATTGCATTTACTGATGGAGTCAAAACTATTCAAAATACAAGACTAATGTCAAGAATAATGAATTCAGCAAAAGACCTGGGTTGTTTAATTATGCAGCACGCTGAAGATTTGCATTTATCAGAAAACGGTATGATTAATTCTGGAATAATTGCCTCAAAGCTAGGGCTGTCTGGAATACCAGATATTGCTGAAAGAATTATAATTGAAAGAGATTTGACATTGCTTGAAAAGGTTAAATGTAGATATCACATCTCACAACTTTCTTCTTCGAAGTCTGTTGATATTATAAAACAAAGAAAAGAAGATATAAAATTTACATCAGGAGTTTCAATAAATAATTTATCTCTGAATGAAAATGACATTGGAGATTTTAGAACTTTTTTAAAATTATCCCCTCCTCTCAGAAAAGAAGAGGATAGAGAAGCATTGGTCCAAGGATTAAAAGATGGGGTGATTGATGTAATAGTTTCAGACCATAAACCTGAAGATGAAGAGTCTAAAAGATTAACATTTTCCCAAGCTGCAACCGGAGCATCAGGTATTGAAACGCTATTATCATTAAGCTTAGAATTATTTCATAATGGATCTATTAAACTGGATACTATAATTCAAGCATTGACATCAAATCCTGCAAAAATATTAAATATAAATAAAGGAAACTTATCTATTGGAAATGAAGCTGATTTTTGTATTGTAGATATAGACAAACCTTGGGTTGTTAAAAAAGAAAATTTAATCTCTAAATCAAAAAATACATCTATAGAGGATAAAAAATTGCAAGGAAAAGTAACCAATACGTTTGTAAAAGGTCAAGAATTATTTAAAGTATAAAAATGGAATTTTTAACTATAGGTATAATCTCATACCTAATGGGTTCTATACCTTTTGGATTTATACTAACAAAAATTTTTTTAAAAAAAGATATAAGAGAAATTGGGTCTGGCAATATAGGTGCAACAAATGCATTAAGAACAGGTAATAAATTAATTGGTTATTCAACCCTTTTGTTAGATGTTATTAAAGCTATACTTCCTGTGCTATATGTAAAAATCAATTATCCAGAATTAATTTATATTGCATCTCTTTGTGCTTTTTTAGGTCATGTTTTTCCAATTTGGTTAAAGTTTAAAGGTGGTAAGGGTGTCGCCACATATGTAGGCATATTGTTTACTATAAATATTCTTTTAGGTTTTATTTTTTGTGTGACTTGGTTACTAATTTTTTTAATATCAAAATACTCTTCTTTGTCATCACTTATTGGTTCACTAACGATACCAGTATATATTTTTTTTAATGATCAAATGAGTAATGCACTTTTTTTTGGAATTATGTTTGTATTGATATTTTATACTCACAGAGAAAATATTAAACGTCTGAAAAATAAAGAAGAAAGTAAGACAAAAATTTATTAAATTGACTATCAACTGCTTTTAAGTAGTTTGTTAAATTATGAATCTAGTCATAGTTGAAAGTCCTGCAAAAGCCAAAACAATTAATAAATACTTAGGAGATAATTATACCGTTTTAGCTAGTTACGGTCATATTAGAGATTTACCATCAAAAAATGGTTCGGTTGATCCAGATCAAAATTTTAAAATGGAATGGGAAGTTGATAACTTTTCAAAAAAATATCTTAAAGATATTACTGATGCTGCAAAAGAATCATCTAAAATTATTTTAGCAACAGACCCTGATCGTGAAGGAGAAGCTATAGCATGGCATGTAAAGGAATATTTGAATGAGAAAAAACTACTCAAAGATAAAGAGGTTGAAAGAGTTGTGTTCAACGAAATTACTAAAAAAGCTGTTACTTTTGGAATTGAAAATCCAAGGCAAATCGAGCCCTTGCTAGTTGATGCCTACATGGCAAGAAGAGCACTTGATTACCTTGTTGGTTTTAATATTTCACCAATATTGTGGACTAAACTTCCTGGGTCAAAGTCAGCAGGTAGAGTGCAATCTGTTGCTTTAAAATTAATAACAGAAAGAGAGCATGAAATTGAGTTATTTAATCCAGAAGAGTTTTGGACTTTAAGTTTAAAATTTCAAGATGAGAAAAAAAATTCAATTACCGCAAGCATCTATCAATTAGATGGCGAAAAAATTGAAAAATTTACCTTTAGAAAAAAAGAAGATATTGAAAAGGCAATCTCTGGATTAAAGAATAAAAAATTTAATATTAGTGATATTTCATCAAAAATTGTTAATAGAAATCCATCTGGTCCATTTACAACTTCTACACTACAACAAGTTGCTTCAAGTAGATTGGGATTTGGTGCCTCTAGAACCATGCAAATTGCACAAAAACTTTATCAAGGAATTGAAATTGAGGGAGATACAGTTGGTTTAATAACCTACATGAGAACTGATGGTACAAACTTATCGGCTGATGCTATTAGTGATTTTAGAAATTTTATTAAAAAAAGTTATGGGAATGAGTATATACCTGAAAAAGCTAATAATTATTCAGGTAAAAAAGCCAAAAATGCACAAGAGGCACATGAAGCAATAAGGCCGACGGATATTAATAGATCTCCTGAAGCTGTTAAAAAATATTTAAGTACTGACCAAAATAAATTGTATAATTTGATATGGAGCAGAGCACTATCCTCTCAAATGGTATCTGCTAAGTTTGATAGAAATACAATAACTATTGAAACTGAAGATAAAAATACCGTTTGTAAAACAAGTGGCTCAGTTTTAAAATTTGATGGTTTTTTAAAAGTTTATAAAAATCCTAATTCAGAAGATGATGATGAAATACTTCCAGAAGTAAAAAAAGGACCTATTAATATTGAGTCATTTTTAGATGAACAGCATTTTACACAACCACCTCCAAGATATTCGGAAGCGAGCTTGGTAAAGAAATTAGAGGAACTTGGAATTGGAAGACCCTCTACCTATGCAAGTATTATATCTACAATTTCTAACCGTGGATACGCTGAGATAACTAATAAAAGATTTTTTCCAACCGATCGTGGAAAATTAATTTCTGCTTTTTTAGAAAAATTATTTTCTAAATATGTTGATTATAATTTTACTGCAGGATTAGAAGATCAATTAGATGAAATTACAACTGGAAAAGAAAGTTGGATAAATGTTTTAGAATTATTTTGGAAAGATTTTAACAACAATGTATCAGAAGTAAAAGAGAAAAGAACTAGAGAAGTTTTGGATTTACTAAATGAAAGTTTGGGTGCGTTAATTTTTGATAAAGATGACAGTGGTAATGTTGTCAGAAAGTGCCAATTGTGCGATACAGGTTCGTTAAGTTTAAAAAATAGTTTTAGGGGTGGCGCATTTATTGGTTGCTCTAATTATCCAGAATGTAAATTTACTAGACCTTTGTCAAAAGCTAAGGCTGCAGCACAGGCTCAATTAGCTGAACCAAAATTTTTAGGCAAACATGATAATGGAAATGATATCTTTCTTAAAAATGGAAGATTTGGACCTTATTTACAATATGAAAAACTTCTAGAAAGCATTGAAAAAGAAAATAAGAAAAAAAAGAAAAAAACAAAAAAAGCTAAAAAAGATTTAAATGAATTGTTAAAAAATGTCTCCATTCCAAAAGGAATTGAATTAGACAGTATTGATATTGATAAAGCGAGATTTTTATGTTCACTACCAAAATCTTTAGGCATTAATCCCGACAATCAAAAAGAGATTTTTCTAAACACAGGAAGATTTGGACCTTATTTAAAGTGTGAAAATAAGTCTGCTAGACTAGAAAATGTTGAGGAGATTTTTTCAATAGGTTTGAACAGAGCAATAACATTAATAGCTGATGCCAAACCAGGAAGAATGTCATCCTCAATTATAAAAGATCTTGGCGAACATCCTGAAGACAAAAAGCCTGTAAGAATCATGAAAGGGCAATACGGCCCTTATATAAAATACAAATCCCTTAATGCAACAATTCCTGAGGAAAAAGACCCTACAGAGCTAAATATGGAAGAGGCTCTTATCCTTATTGAGAAAAGACGTGAATACGATAAAAATAAGAAAACTAAAAAAAAGAAAAAAAAATGAAAATAATAAAAATTTTAATTTTATCATTAGCCCTATTTTGTACAAATCAGTCGATTGTCTTAGCCCAGGATTGCAGTAAATTAGATAAATTAAGTAAAGAGTATGCTGAATGTAACGCAAAATTATTAAAAAAAAATGCAGAAGTTTTAAAAAATAAAGCGTCTGATAAAATCGAACAAGGAAAGAAAAAATTTAATAAATTAAACATAAAAGATAAATTATTGAAATTTAAAAATAGTAAATCACATAAGGATTTTGTAGAAAATTAATTATGTCTTTTGAAGAAAACATCAAAAATTTAAAAATAAATTTACCAGATGCAAAAGCACCAGTAGGTTCTTATGTTGCAACTAAGATTATAGGGAAACTATTATTTATATCAGGACAAATATCTATTAGTGAGAACGGAGAATTAATAAAAGGCAAAATTGGTAAAGAGCTAACAACTAAAGATGGTTATAACGCTGCTAAAAGATGTGGTTTGAGTATAATATCTCAAGTTAAAAACGCCTGCGATAATGATTTATCAAAAATAAGATCATGTATAAAATTAACTGGCTATGTAAATTCTACTGAAGATTTCATAGAACAACCTAAGGTAATAAATGGTGCCTCGGATATTATAGCATCGATATTTGGTGATGCCGGAATGCACACTAGAGCTGCTGTTAGTACTAACAGTCTACCATTGGGAGTATCCGTTGAAGTAGATGCTATATTTGAATTAAATTGATTTACCTACCGACACCATAATAATCAATATTCAATTTTTTCATTCTTGAAGGTGAATACATATTACGCATATCGTATATTTTAAATCTCTGTTTTTTTACTAATTTTTTGAAATTTAATAATTTAAAATCGTTCCACTCAGTGTGTAAAATAACCATATCTGCATTTAAACAAGCAGAAGAAATTGTATTGCAGTAATTAACATTCTTTAAATCTTTAAAATCAACTTTTTCTCCTGATGGATCATAATATTTAATTTTACTATTTTTTTTATTTAGATATTTAATCATTGGTATACTTGTTGCTTCACGCATATCATCTGTATTTGGTTTAAATGTTACACCTAAAAAAGTTATAATTTTATTTTTTAAATTACCACCAAGAATTTTTACAACTCTTTTAATTAGTAAAGTTTTTCGATTATCATTTGAATTAACTACACTTTTAACTATGGTTAAATCAGTTTTAAATTTATTTCCAGTATCAATCAATGCACGAGTATCCTTTGGAAAACAAGATCCACCATAGGCTGGACCTGCTCTCAAAAACCTATCACCTATTCTTTCATCTGAACCCATACCTAGTGATACATCTTTGATATCAACTCCTGTTTTTTCACATAAATTAGCTATTTCATTAATAAATGAAATCTTTGTAGCTAAAAAAGCATTAGAAGCATATTTTATTAGCTCTGCACCTCTTCTTGAAGTATTAAAGTATCTAGTCGTTTTTTTAATTATTGGAAAATAAAGGGATTTTAATATTCTGTTAGCTTTTTTGCTGTCTGTTCCAATAACAACTCTATCAGGATAAATAAAATCTCTTATTGCTTCACCCTCTCTTAAAAATTCAGGATTTGATACAACATCAACTAATTTCTTTTTCTTTAAATTAGTTAAAATCTTCTCAATTTTATCTCCTGTTGATACAGGCACTGTAGATTTAGTAATTATTATTTTATATTTTTTTTTAATTATTTTCTTTAAATCTTTAGCTACACTATAAACATATTTCAAATCAGCAGAATTAGTATTTTTTTTTGTGGGTGTCCCAACACAGATAAAAATTATATCTGAATTTGTTACTGCTTTTTTTAAGTCTGATGTGAAAATTAATCGCTTTTGTTTATAATTTTTTTTTAAAATCTCTTCAAGACCTGGTTCAAAAATAGGGATAATACCTTTATTTAATAAATCAATTTTTTTCTGATCTTTATCTACACAATAAACTGTATTTCCTATATCAGAAAAACATACTCCACTGACAAGACCAACGTAACCAGTACCTATCATGCAAAGTTTCATAGTTTACTTATTTCAATATTAGATTTTATAAATCCATTCATTGTACCGCAATCCAAATATTTACCTGTAAAATTATGAGCAATAAATCTTTCATTTTCATTAATTAAAGATTGTATTGCATCTGTTATGTGAATTTCACCACCTTTACCAGGCTTTTGGTTTGATAATTTATTAAAAATCGTCTTTGGTAAAATATATCTACCTATTACTGCTTTGTTTGACGGGGCATTTTTAATAGTTGGTTTTTCTACAACCTCTTTGATAATAAAATTATTTTTAGATACTTTTTTACTTAAATTATAAATACCCCACCTAGATACTGATTTTTTTTCAACTTTCATGCTCGCCATGACAGATGATTTGTGTTTCTTATGGGCGGAAATCATAGATTTAGAACAATTATGTTTCATTATCAAATCATCAGGTAACAACATTAAAAAATATTTATCTTTAATAAATTTTTTAGTTTTAAGAACAGCGTCACCTGTCCCCTTAGGTTTATTTTGATAAACAAACTTTATCATTTTTTTGTATTTAAGAATTTTTTTGTACTCCTCAATAATTTTTGGATCTTTTTTCTTTTTGATAATATTTTTATAAAATGTATCACTGTAAAAATATTTTTTAATCATCATTTTCTTCTTAGAAATAATAAAAATTATTTCTTTTACTCCAGCGTCAATACATTCTTCTAATATATATTCGATACCAGGTTTACCATTTATTGGTAATAACTCTTTTGCAAAAACACTTGTCAAAGGTAATAATCTGGTCCCTAGACCAGCTAATGGAATTATAGCTTGTTTAATCATTTAAATGTTTTACTTATTTAAGACTTTTACACAAATGAAAATTTTATTAAATAAGACATCATTGACTAAATCATTAGGGCCTTTTAATGACATTGGGTTTGTTCCTACTATGGGCTCTATACATAAAGGTCATTTGTCACTTATTAATAAATCGAATCAAGTTTGCAACAAAACAATTGTTAGTATTTTTGTAAATCCAAAACAGTTCAATAACAAAAAAGATTTTAAAACTTATCCTAAAAATATGAAGAAAGACTTACAATTATTGAATAAAACAAAACAAGTTGACTTTATCTATATTCCAAAATTTAAAGATATCTTTAACAACAATAAGAAACCTAAAATTAAAATTAATAAAAAAGATAAGATTCTATGTGCTAAATTTAGAAAGGGCCATTTTGAAGGTGTTTTAGATGTAATGGAGAGGTTAACAAATATAGTAAAACCAAATAAAATTTTTATGGGTGAAAAGGATTTTCAGCAATTATTTTTAGTTAAAAAATTTTTAAAAAATAAATATGGTACAGAAGTTATAGGATGCAAAACTATCCGTGAAAAAAATAAAGTTGCTCTATCCTCAAGAAATTATTTACTATCTAAAGAAAATCTTGCTTTAGCAAGTGTAATAATAAGAAAATTAATTAATTTGAAAAAAAATATTAAATTAAAAAAAAATAAAAATAGATACTTAAAAACGGTGAAAAATGAACTTGAGAAAAAATTTAATATTAATATTGAGTACTTAGAATTAAGGAATATATACAATCTAAAATTATCGAGTGTTATAAATAAATCTAGGTTATTTGTAGCGTATTATTTAAATGGCGTAAGATTAATAGATAATTTATAAAAAATAAGCCCCTACTCCTAGAAAAGATACAAAACCAATTACGTCTGTTATTGTGGTAACAAATACACTTGATGCTATTGCTGGATCAATATTCATTTTTTTTAGAGTGAAAGGAACTAATATTCCAAACAAACCTGCAATAATCATTGTCAATACCATCGAAATAGCAATAATTAATGAGAGAAGATTATCTTGAAACCATATTTGAACAATCAAAGCACTTATTACTGCAAAAATAACTCCATTTAAAATACCAATAGAAAATTCTTTAAAAACATTTGATGAGAAATTGTTTTTAGTTAGGTCATTAGTTGCAATAGTTCGTACAGTGACAGCTAATGTTTGCATTCCAGCATTTCCACCCATGGATGCTACTATAGGCATTAAAAAAGCTAGAACCACCATTTGTTCTATTGTTGCACCAAATAAACTAATGCACCAAGTTGCTAGAAATGCAGTGAATAAATTAAGAAGTAACCAATTAAATCTTCTCTTGGTTTTTGTTATTACCCCATCAGTGATTTCCTCATCACCAACCCCTGCTAAACGTAATGCATCTTCTTCAGCTTCTTCTTTTAATACTGTTAGAACATCATCATTCATGATCATACCAACAAGCTTGTTGTTTTTATCAACAACTGCTGCTGAATTTAGATTGTAATTTTCAAATAAATTAGCAACCTCCTCCCTATCCATATCAACTGGTACTAATAATTGAGACTCTGACATTACGGTTGCCATTTTGGTATCTCTTGGTGATGTTAATACCTTAGAAGACGGAACAGTACCAACAGGATTAAAGTCTTCATTAACAATAAATATTTCTAAAAATTCCTCAGGAAGATCCTTGTTTTCTCTCAAATAATCAATTGTTTGTCCTACAGACCAATTACTAGGTATAGCAGTAAATTCTCTTTGCATTAATCTAGCAGCCGTATCTTCTGGATAACTCAAACTCTCCAATAAAGCAAAACGATCTTTGGGTGGTAAAGAACTAAGAATATTATTTTTATCTTCTTCAGGAACATTTTCTAAAATAGATATTGCATCATCAGAATCTAAATTTTTAATAATACTTACAATTGAGTCAGAAGATAAATTAGTAATAATTTCTGTTTGTATAGATTCGTTTAACTCAACAAATACTTCCGGATCTATATTAAAGTTATTTAGTTTAATTAAACTTTCTCTATCATTTTGACTTAGGTGTTCAATTATATCTGCCGCATCAGCTGGGTGCATTTCGCTGAAAGAATTAGTAATAAATTGAGCGTCATTGTTAGCTATTTTTGAGGTAACAACTCTGATGTACTCTTTATTAAATTCAAAATTTACTTTTTTATCTTTAGTTTTTTTTGTTAAAGACATAGATCTACCTATAATTTAGATTTGCACTATTAATACATAATAAAGATAATACAATTTATAAATGAATATAGAGATCAAAAAGTCAGTAAAACCGGTAAATTATATTGATGCCATAAATATTATGGAAGAAAGATTAGAGCAAATATTTAACAATAAAGAGAAAGAACTGATTTGGACCTTAGAGCATGAGGAAATTTACACTGCTGGAACTAGTTACAACGAAATAGATATTATTGACAAATCGATCAAAATTATTGAAACAAACAGGGGTGGAAAAATTACTTGTCATGGTCCTGGGCAATTAATCTTTTACTTTGTTTTAGACTTAAGAAACAAAAAAGATATTAGAAAATTTATTAATTCTATTGAAAAAACAATTATAGAAACTTTAAAAACTTTTGATATAGAAACTTTTTCCGATAAAGATAACATTGGGATCTGGTATAATGAAAACGGTAAAGTAAAAAAAGTTGCGGCAATTGGAGTAAGAGTGAAAAAATGGATTGCTTATCACGGTTTCGCTATAAATATAAACAATAATTTAGATCAATATAAAAAAATTGTACCTTGTGGGATAAAAGATAAAGGAATTACGAATCTAGTTAAAATTAAAAAAAAAGATTATTCAAAATTGGGAGATTTATTAATAGAAAAATTTATTTTAAACCTAAGAAACTAAGTCTCTTAGTTTTCAATAAATTC
>ERZ802826.58-NODE-58-length-35979-cov-31.1442_pt1 | contig 35979 bp, 40 predicted proteins | sample MGYA00345651_ERZ802826 | MGnify/ENA primary metagenome ERZ802826 (study PRJEB30503, sample SAMEA104212371) | marine metagenome | biome: Westerlies Biome; feature: [SRF] surface water layer (ENVO:00010504) within the epipelagic zone...; material: water (ENVO:00002006)...
TCAGCTGGTAGAGCGCTGCGATCGCACCGCAGAGGTCAGGGGTTCGAATCCCCTAGTCTCCATGCCATTAAAGAGCCTTAAATGATCGACTGAAGTCAAAAAGATGCGCCTAGCGATAGCATTGTGCAGCGCCCATGATTTGCACTTCACGATAGGCCGGGAAGAGCAATTGGCTCACAAATTGTCGCTGACTAAACCAGAAAATAACACGAAAATAGCTGGGCTTAAACACAATTTATCGCAGCAATATTCGCCGACAAGAGCCAAATGAGCGTCAACACAGAGCAGCCCCATCTGCTGTAGCAACAGAAACAACGACCGGGCAACATCCCCCTTAAAGTCAGGGCTCCTATGAATTGAAAAGCAAAATATTGAGCTCAGGATGAATACAACAATCCAAGCTCAGGCCTTTTCAACGCATCAATTAAGCCATCCCTTCATGGACGTCATTGATCTCTTTCCACGGTCCATCGTGCAAGGAGAGCTTGAGCTCAAACTACGCAATCAACTGCTCCTCCATTGCGAAGAGGTCCTTCACAATCCAGGGGCTAATCCCGACGCTTCGAAGCGCCTCGCTGGCCAGCTCAACCAACAACGAGAACTCAATCCAACACAACCCGCCGTTCGGGAACTTTGCGAATCTGTCCTTCTCGAAGGCTGCGAGCGCTGGATTCGTCATGTAATTGACCAGCAACCGCCTCAGGGGCGTGGACCATGGGTGCCCGGTCGCTACCAGCTAAGGCTGATTGATATTTGGCTGAATTGCCAAATGGAGGGTGATTACAACCCAATGCATACCCATGGAGGAAGTTTTTCTGGAGTTGTCTTTTTAAAAGTGCCCTCACAGATCAACGGAACAAGTTTTGATGGTCAGCTTTGTTTTCACGGTCCTGAGGACTATCACCTTCAATCATTTCGTACGGGAATGGCCAAGTACGTGCTTCCCAGACCGGGTGATTTTTATATTTTTCCAGCCTGGCAACCCCATTCCGTCATGCCTTTCCGGGGGAGCGGAGAACGCTGGTCTCTCGCTTTTAACGTTGTCGCCCAACCCACATCAGGGCATCCACAGCCCCCTGAGCAGAACCAAAACATTTCGCTTTCGAGTCAGCGGCCAAGAGCACGAGGGTTCTGAGCTTCAGCCTCTCAGAAAAGTGCCTTAAGGTTGATTTCCACTTTCAAGGACAGCCATGGCCTGGGGCCTTGAAGAGCAGCCGTTCATCGTTAGGACTACAGGCGCTCATCAGGTTCACTCTTTGGCGCTGGAGCCTCGCTGATGTTCCCGACAAGCACTCACTTCACAAGACGTCTGCCCCTGTTTGCCGGCCTTTTGGTTCTTGTTTTGGTCTCAACACTGGCTAGACCCAGCGCCTTAATGACCTACGGCCTGATCGCGCTGGCTGGTGGGCTTGGCCGTCGCTGACGTCAGTCGGGACGGCCATGCGGTAAAAGGGATGTCAGCTAAGCCCATAGACGATGTCGCAATCCAAACGAGAGCAGGTGGTCAGCCACCTGCGTTACATCCGCCAAGAGCTGCGAGAAATGCATCAAGGAGTGATGGAAGACGGACTTCTCCCTGAAGCAGGTGAGGTGAGGGGAGTCATGGCCCAGATGGAGGCGCTGCTTGAGCTTCTAGAGGGGAAATCATCTCGTAAAGCGAAGGCCGATTCCGACTAAAGAGTGGCCCTAATTAGTGGCTAACCCAAAGCAAATCTTGCTTCAACAGGAAATGCTCAAAAACCAGCAATTTATACAAGATACCAATAAAAATCGAGTATTATTTGTTTGGCAGTTTGCCGGCCGGGTGATGGGGATCAGTTGGTGGCAAACCTGTAATCACGATGATTGAGGGGTTCCATATATGACCGCTCGACTTCAAAAGACTCGTCTTCAAATCAGTTTCGGAGAAGCGACCTCAAGGCTTGATCAGTGGGCTGTAAACCCCTGGAGAAGGGCGTCGCTGATGTTGATCGCTCTCGGAGCCAGCTTCGCTGTGGGGAACAGCATCGGAGCGGTTGCAGGTGCTTTGGAGTTGATGGATCCAGTGGCCGCTGTCATCACGGTGGGGATCTGGGAACTCATGGTGCGAACCAGGCGGCATTGGGCACGAGACAAGCAAAAGCATCTGGGACGTGATCTGTTGGATATGTCACGCATCGGCTTGCTCTATGGCCTCTTATTGGAAGGATTCAAGTTGCTTTAAAGCACTCTTAAATCCAGACAATCTTGAATGGGATCCATAGCCTGGCTTTAGATCTGCTGTTCGTTGGAATATGGCTGCTGAGCATTTCTTCCTCGAACTCGAACCACCCGAAGAACGTCTTCGCGACGCCCCTCATGTGGTGATCGTGGGAGGAGGCTTTGCTGGAGTGCGGGCCTGCAAAGCGCTAGCTCAGGCCGATGTGCGCGTCACCTTGATTGATAAGCGCAATTTCAACCTGTTCCAACCGCTTCTTTATCAAGTGGCAACAGGCCTAGTAGCCCCCGGCGATGTGGCGACACCACTGCGACAGCTGGTGGGAAAGCAGAGCAACGTTCAAGTCCTGCTGGGAGAAGTCACAGGATTAGACGCCAAGAAGCAGCAAATCCATTTCGGCGAGAAAACTCTCACCTACGACCACTTGATCCTGGCAACGGGCTCAGGCAGTACTTATTTCGGCCATGAAGAATGGCGCACTTTTGCGCCACCGATGAAAATCCTTGAGCACGCCCAAGAGATTCGTCGCCGCTTGCTGATGGCGATGGAGCAGGCCGAACAGACACCCGATCCCGCGGCACGCAAATTCCTTCAAACCGTGGTGATTGTGGGAGGGGGGCCTACGGGATGTGAGATGGCAGGTGCCACCTCCGAATTAATGCGCAATGCCATGCGCCGTGAGTTCAAGCAGCTCAATCCTGATGATTCAAGGATCATCGTGATCGACCCGGGCGATCGCTTGCTGAGGGCGATGCCTGAGTCGTTGTCGGCCTCTGCTCAAAAGACTCTTGAGTCTCTCGGGGTAGAAACTCTCTTCAAAGGGCGGGTTCAGAGCATGCAGCCGGGAGAAGTCACCGTTGGCACTCCAGATGGCGACCAAACAATTCAAGCCGCAACCGTGATTTGGACTGCTGGGGTGCGACCGTCTCACCTGGGCAAGACCCTTGCAGGGTCGATCGATTGTGAATTGGATCGTGGCGGGAGGGTGATTGTTGAATCCGACTTCAGCGTGAAAGACCATCCAGAGATACGAGTGGTTGGCGATCTCTGCAGTTACAAACACACGTCCACGGGCAACCCGCTGCCCGGGATGGCCGGCCCAGCAACACAAGCTGGTGGCTTCGTTGGCAAAGACATCGCCGCAATCATGGGTGGAAGCCAGCGTCCGAACTTCAAATGGTTTGATTTCGGCAGCATGGCCGTGCTGGATCGTGTTGCTGCTGTTGCTGATCTGCGTGGCTTCAAATTCAGTGGAAGCCCAGGCTGGGCTGTTTGGGCCGCCGCACACCTGGCCTTCATGCCCGATCGAGAAAATCGCTGGACCTTGCTGATCAAGTGGATGTTTGCTGTTCTGTCGCAGCAACGCTCATCGATGCTGCTCACAGGCATGCCAAGTCAGCACATTGGTCTCGACTCCGCAGACTCCCCATTCCCAATGAAGAGCGGCAGCGGACCCTCGATTGCCTCTCCAGATGCGGCACTCAAAGCAGCCATGGATTACTACTCCAGTTCCGTTTCTGGTGTTCCTGTTCAGGATGGCGCTGATGCCTGTGACGAATCCGCCACAGGATCAGACGCCGCCATTAAATAGAGCAACGCCATGCGGATCGGGATTCCATTGCGAACTTGATCCTCCACCAAGCAGATCGAGCGGTCGTCCAAAAGGGCACCGCTCATTTCAACCCCACGATTCACAGGGCCTGGATGCAGCACAGGGCCTGAAAAAGAGCAGCGTCGCAACCGCTCATGGCTGAGCCCATAGTCACGGTGATAGCGATCCAGATTCGTAAGCAGGTGATCGGTCATGCGCTCTTGTTGTAAGCGCAAGGTCATCACAGCATCCGCGCCCGACAAGCATTCATCCAAGTTGCGGCTGATCTGCACCGTTCCCCGCTCCCGGACAGGATCTGAAGCTTGCCCAGGCGGCGGAGCATCTAAGAAGTCAGCAAAGGCCTCGGGCACGAGACTGGCCGGCCCGCAAAGCACCACATCCGCGCCGCAAGCGCTTAGGGCCCAGAGGTTGGAGCGCGCTACACGCGAATGCAGCACATCGCCAACAATCGCGATGCGCTTGCCCTGCAAGGCCTCGGGATGAGGGTGGCGGGGATCGAAATGGTGCGCAAGCGTATAGAGATCGAGCAAGCCCTGGCTGGGATGGCTGTGCTGACCATCACCACCATTCAGCACAACGGTGCGCTCGCCTGCTTGATCCAACTCAGAGGCCAACTGCGCGGGTACATCCGTGCAGCGATGACGGATCACCAACACATCAGCACCCATCGCGACATAGGTGCGTGCTGTATCGAGCAGAGATTCGCCTTTGCTCAAAGAGCTGCTGGACGGGGAAAAACTCTGGACATCAGCCGATAACCGCTTCGCAGCCAGCTCAAAACTGCTGCGCGTGCGCGTGCTTGGCTCAAAAAACAAGGTGGCAACCAATCGACCTTGCAATGCCGGTAATTTGCGAGCACCCGTGACTGGCATCGAACGAAAACGATGGGCAAGCTCGAGCACGGTGGCGTAGTCGTCAGGCGAGAACGCAGCCAAATCGAGAACATGCCTGTGCGACCAGCCACTCATCGCTTGCACTCCAGGGTTGGAATGAAGGCCTGACTCAAAGCAGGCATCCGGTCACCTCGGGCACGCCGGCTCACGCTGCGGGAGGCCTTCAAGTACCAACGCCAGGGCAAATCCTGGGCCTGAGAGATTCCGATCCGCGTGGTGGTCACAAGCTCAGGGCTGTTAAGAACGGAGGGCCTAGGGGCCAACCACAGTTCATTCTCGCCACAGGCGGAGCTGTTGTCATGGCCTCGGCTGATTTCGAAGCGCCGAGACAGCAACCCAGGACCAGCACCCACCCGTTCAGGCTCGCCAGGCATAGCAACAGCGCGAAGCAACACCCCATTGGCCCAATCGCTCCGATCGGTGACCACATTCACGCAGTGATGGATCCCATAGCTCACATAGACATAGAAACGCCCTGGCTCACCAAACAGCGTTTCGTTTTGCGGTGAGCGGCGGCGATAGCCGTGACAAGCGGGGTCGTCTTGCGCATATGCCTCCGTTTCCACGATCACCCCCCAAAGCAAGCTGCCGTCCTTCTGGCGTTTCACCAATCTGCAGCCCACCAGCTCTGGTCCCACCACCTCCGCTGGGCGGCAGAAGAAGGATTGGCTGAGTGCTGGGAAATCCTTGGCGATGGGTTGGATAGCTAGAGGAGGAACTGAGGAGATTGATCCATGGGTACAGCAATCCGGTTGACCCATTGTCATCAAGCGCAGGCAACCCAACCACGCCACTCCAGATGGCATGTCAACACAACCCGAATGACCAGACTGTCAAAACGCAAACGATGAACGACGACTCCATGTCGGCATCAGCCACAGCCACCACAAGCCACATCCAAGCCAGGCGAGACCTGGTCTTTCTTGTGCTGGCCGGACTCTTCCTCGGCACCCTGGGGATGCTGAACATCCTTGGCCTAACGCGGTTTCTTGCTCTAGGGCAGATCGGGTCCTTCCCCATCGTGGTTGCCGTGGGTGCGCTTCCCTATCCCGTGACCTTTTTATGCACTGATCTCATCAGTGAGCTTTGGGGAGAGGAGAGGGCCACTCAGGTGGTGTGGGTAGGTCTCTTGCTCAATGGATGGGTGGTTTTAATCCTGTGGCTCGGAGGCCTGATGCCAGGGCTCAATGGTGCTCCTGAATCCACATTTTTTGAGATTCAACGCCTGGCCTTCGGGTCCGTCGGAGCCTCGATGGTGGCTTACCTCACGGCCCAATTTGTAGACGTGCGTTTGTTCCACTTTTGGAAGAAACGCACGAATGGCAAGGCCCTCTGGCTGCGCAACAACGGCTCCACCTTGGTGAGCCAATTGGTCGACACCAGTGCCGTGGTGTTAATCAGCCACTACGCCGCCCATGTGTTGCCCATCCGCGCTGGAGAAGCGGTTCTTCCTCAGCTGGGAGCTTTCATCGCCAGCGGCTATTTGTTCAAAGCCCTTGCTGCTTTTGCCGACACCCTTCCCTTCATCTGGCTCACCGCCTGGTTACGCGATTGGTTGGATATTGAGGGAGACGGCGAGGAGATCATGCCCTGAGATCAGCGCTACTCCGGTGACGATCAGCTCACCAAGGCGACTCAGCTTGCAAGACCTTGGCATGATCTATGCAGTGACCTACTAAGCATGGACGCCGCCCTCTCCGGCTTCAATCTCGGGACCGTCTTGGTCTTTGGCAGCGGACTGTTCGTGATCGCCACCTTTTACTTCGGTACTAGAGGCGGCTACTACAACACCGACAAGTACGACGGCAACGGCACAGCGCACTAAGGCGCGAGCTGAGCGATCATCAAGCCACTGATCGAGATGGCATGAACGCCACCCTTCCTGGCCCCACAGCCAACACCGAAGCCATTCGTTTGGCTCTGCAGAGTTGGCCCGATGTTGAGGCCTATCTGAACAGCTGCAAAGGAATCATCATTCCGTTGGGTTCCACAGAACAACATGGACCCACAGGTGCGATTGGGACTGATGCCCTCACAGCAGAAGCTGTGGCGCTTGAGCTCGGTCGCAGCAGTGGAGTGCTGGTCACCCCAGCTCAGGCCTATGGCATGGCTGAACACCATCTCGGCTTCGCGGGCACGATGAGTCTTCAGCCAGCCACCCTGATGGCGGTGATGCATGACCTTGTCTTGTCGTTGGCCACCCATGGGTTCGAGCGAATCTTTGTGGTGAATGGCCACGGAGGCAACATGGCCACGACCAAAGCAGCCTTTGCCCAGGCCTATGGAACGGCCGCCAGCCGAGGACTTCCGGTGGCATCCAAATTGCGCTGCAGACTCTCCAACTGGTTCATGGCAGGACCTGTGATGCGCCAAGCCCGAGAGCTCTATGGCGATCGCGAAGGCCAACATGCCACCCCCAGCGAGATCGCCGTCACCCTCCACCTTCACGACAGCCTGATCGCCAAGCAAAGGCCCCTACCTGACCCCGCCCCATGCGGAGCGATTCACGGCCCAGCCGATTTTCGCAGACGTTATCCCGATGGCCGCATGGGCTCTCACCCCTATCTCGCCACGGCAGAACATGGAGCGGGGTTGCTGGATACGGCGGTCACGGCACTGCGCGAAGATCTTGAAACCTTTCTCTCCGCTGCATGAGCAAGATCACCGCCGACGACGTTCGCAAGGTGGCCAAACTTGCCCGCCTTGACCTCCCTGAAGACACCATCGCCACCTATACCGGGCAACTTGAGCGAATTCTCGATTACGTGGATCAGCTTCAAGCGGTGGAGACCGATGGGGTTTTGCCTACAACACGTGCTGTGGAAGTGGTCAATGCAACGCGTGAGGACATTGTTGTTGATACAGATGTGCGCCAGGAACTCTTAGATCAAGCCCCGCAACGGGAAGGGGACTTCTTCAGGGTTCCCAAGATCCTCGCGGACTAGGCAATTAACGCATCGAAAGCGGCACGTTGGCGTTACGATCTAGAAACGCTGGCGTGCCGGAGTAACGGCTGTCCGCCGTAACAACGAAAGCCAGCCACGCCTCAGACGCCTGCTCGGCAGAAGTTTGGCGATCGGTCGCATCTTGCTGCCCCTTGGCTTGTGACTACGAACGCCAATCAGAATGTCATAGAAGAAATTGACAACATCAGAGCGAGTTTCAAAGATTCCCAGCCTCTGTGGTGATTCTTTTGCATCAAGAAGAGGCTTGGTTGCCTCATAGGCGGGCTTGTATTCAAACCATGGAATAGAGGGCCAAAGATGGTGCACTAAATGATAATTTTGGCCCATAATCAACCAATTCATCGTACGGCCCGGATACACACGAGCGTTTTGCCAGCGATTCCTCGATAAAAATGGTCTATGGGGCAGGTAATCAAAAAACAGACCAAGTGTGACCCCCACCATGAGCGCGGGTGCAAACCAACAATTAAAAATAAAAGGCAGAAAGTCGAATCGAATTGCTGCAGCAATGATCGTAAAGAAGATTGCTCGTTCGAATCCCCACTGCATCAACTCCCAACGCTTCCAGAGCTTGCGCTGAAAGAAGAAAAACTCGTGATAAAAAAACCTTGGAGCAATTAACCAGAGAGGACCAAACGTACTAACGATGTGATCAGGATCATTTTTTGGATCATTCACATGGGAATGATGTTGCAAGTGCACCCGCGTAAAAACAGGAAAACTAAATCCCAATAGCAAGGCTGAACCATGCCCCATCGCTTGGTTGATCCAGGGGATCGGATGAGCAGCGTTGTGACAGGCATCGTGAACAACAGTGCCCTCCAAATGAAGCGCTAAGAATCCGGTAATCAAGAGCAATGGCAACGGCCAACCACCAACAAACCAGCCCCAAATAGTCAAGGCTGCTAAGCCGTACCCGCCTAAAAACAGGCCAACGGTGGGGTTCCATACAGACGGTGGATCCACAAACTCCTTAGGCACTGACCGAAGCCTGGGGGTCAATCCCGAGCTCTCCGGTTGTGCGAGTGCCTGAGTCATCGAAAGATTCCTGTGTTGCCGCTGCTACATGCAACACCAATCTAGGAAAAGGAATGCCCACCGCGAGACTTGAACTCGCACAACCGAAGTCACTGGTACCTAAAACCAGCGCGTCTACCAATTCCGCCAGATGGGCAGAAGCGAATCCTATACATCGACGCAGAATGGGAGCAACGTCGACACTCGATTCCCCGATGCTGGCCACTCTCACTGGAGACCTCTGTTTGCTGGCGGGTCTTGCAGTTCTGCTGCTGCCACTGCTCGCCACTGAACTCAGTCGGCCCCGCGATGGCGCCTGGGGAGCGGTCGTCCTCCTGCTTGGGCTGGTCCTCGTGACCAGCAGTGATCGATTACGAGGCGCTCCCATGCTGGGGGTGGCCTGCGCTGGTTTGCTAATCAGCCGCCTAGGAGCAGAAGTAGGGCAAGCCCGCTGGCAACAACTCAGCGTGGAGGAGCGGCAAAGACTCGGCTCCCGAGAACGCTGGACCACGAGCCTTCAACAACTCACCACCGTCTTGGCCAGCCTTGTAAGCGCAACCACTGACACGCTCAAAAGCCTGAAGCCGGACGCTAAAACCGGAACCAACAAACTGTGGGTGCGACCTGAGCAGCCATCCAAGGACGCAGATCTAGACACTCCTCCCAGCAGTGAGAGCAGTGAGGCCAGCAACGACAAGGACGCCAAAGCTGAAACGCCAGACACCAAAAAACAACGCAAGAAGCGCTGGGTCCGTCCAGACAGCCCAGAACCATCTCTGGAAACTCAAAAGGTGAGTTCTACGTCCAGCAGCGATGAATCCCAAGCTGAAACCAAGGCTGAAATGAGCGTGGAAAGCAGTGATGACGGAAGTGTTGACACCGCCATCGACACAGCCTCAAACACAGCCTCCGAAGCAGCACGCACCGACGAAGACTGATAATCCCCTTTGCTGCAGCGCCAACGTGACCCAGCAGACAGGCCAGGACGCTGATAAGCGCCCGTCCTACAAAGACACCCTCAACCTGCTGGAGACGGCGTTTGGCATGCGTGCCAATGCCATCCACCGCGAACCAGAACTCCAGGCCTTCTGGAAAGAGAAAGGCATTGACCTGGATCTGGGACGCAACAATCCCGGCCCGATGTTCACCCTGCATGACGGGCCCCCGTATGCCAACGGCGCCCTGCACATGGGCCACGCCTTGAACAAGGTGCTCAAGGACATCATCAATAAGCATCGACTGATGCAAGGCCGGAAGGTGCGTTTCGTCCCTGGCTGGGACTGCCATGGTCTACCGATCGAGCTCAAAGTGCTCCAGGCCATGAGCCAGGAACAGCGTCAAGCGCTCACCCCGATCAAGTTGCGCAAAAAGGCTGCGGTCTACGCCCAAAAGCAAGTTGCAGGCCAAATGGCCGGCTTTAAGCGCTGGGGCATCTGGGCTGACTGGGATCACCCCTATCTCACGCTTCAAAAGGACTATGAAGCCGCTCAGATCGACGTCTTTGGAACGATGGCGCTGAAGGGCCACATCTACCGAGGGCTCAAACCAGTGCACTGGAGCCCTAGCTCACGCACTGCCCTGGCCGAAGCCGAACTGGAATATCCCGATGGACACACCAGCCCCAGTGTCTACGTGGGATTTCCTGTTGTTGATCTCCCTGCAGGCCTACGCAGCAAGCTCAAGGAGCAGGGCTTGGACGTACCCGCTGATAGCAACGCCTTAAGTGAGTGCCTACAGGTGGCGATCTGGACCACCACCCCCTGGACCCTGCCCGCCAACCTGGCGGTGTCGGTCAACGATCGCCTCGACTACTGCCTGGCGGATGACGGCAACGGGCGGCTTCTGATCGTGGCAGCCGAACTCTGCGACTCCATCGCCTCCAAGCTTGAACGCCCTCTTCAAGCCAAAGCCACCGTGAAAGGGGTCGATCTTGCTGGCATCACCTACAGCCACCCCCTGCTCGAGCGCCGCAGCCCGATCGTTGTTGGTGGGGAGTACATCACCACTGAATCAGGTACGGGCTTGGTGCACACGGCGCCAGGCCATGGCGTCGATGACTTCAATACCGGGCGCAAGCATGGGCTGCCCGTGCTCTGCCCAGTGGATGAAGCTGGAACCCTCACCGCAGAGGCAGGCCGATTCGAAGGCTTGAACGTGCTCAAAGATGCCAATGCCGTGATCATCACGGCGCTCGAGGACTCCGGTTCGCTGCTCCTGCAAGAGAACTACAGCCATCGCTATCCCTACGACTGGCGCACGAAAAAACCCACGATCTTCAGAGCAACGGAACAGTGGTTTGCCTCTGTTGAAGGCTTCCGCACTGAGGCGCTAACGGCCATCGATGGCGTGCAATGGCTGCCGGCATCTGGCCGGAACAGGATTGAATCGATGGTGTCCGAAAGGGGCGATTGGTGTATCTCGCGGCAGCGAACCTGGGGTGTCCCCATTCCAGTGTTTTACCAGCGTGAAACCGGCGACGTGCTGCTCAATGCAGACTCCATTGCCCATGTCAAAGCACTGATCGCCGAACACGGAGCCGACATTTGGTGGGAGAAAGACGAGGTTGATCTGCTCCCTTCCAGCCACAGCGCAGAAGCGCATCTCTGGCGTAAGGGCACCGACACCATGGATGTGTGGTTCGATTCCGGCTCCAGCTGGGCCTCTGTATCGAGCCAACGCGACGGTCTCAGCTACCCCGCAGATCTTTATTTAGAGGGATCAGATCAGCATCGCGGCTGGTTCCAGTCCTCCTTGTTGACCTCGGTAGCCGTCAATGGCACAGCGCCCTACCGGACCGTGCTCACCCATGGCTTTGCCTTGGATGAGAAAGGCCGAAAGATGAGCAAATCACTGGGCAATGTTGTGGACCCGATGGTGATCATCGAAGGCGGTAAAAACCAAAAGCAAGAGCCCGCCTACGGCGCCGATGTGCTCCGCCTATGGGTGAGTTCTGTGGATTATTCGGCAGACGTGCCGATCGGTGCTGGCATCCTGCGGCAGCTTTCAGACGTCTACCGCAAAGTGCGCAACACCTCGCGCTACCTGCTGGGCAATCTGCACGACTTCGTCCCAAGTCGTGATGCGATCGCCATCAGCGATTTGCCGTTGCTCGATCGCTGGATGTTGCAGCGCACCGCAACCGTGCTCGACCAGATCAGTGAGGCGTTTGAACGCTATGAGTTCTTTCGCTTCTTCCAGTTGCTGCAGAACTTCTGCGTCGCCGATCTATCGAACTTTTATCTCGACATTGCCAAAGACCGGCTGTACGTCAGCGCCCCCAACGACAAGCGTCGCCGCAGCTGCCAAACCGTGATGGCCCTGATCATCGAACGCCTGGCCGCGGCCATCGCCCCCGTGCTCTGCCACATGGCGGAAGACATCTGGCAGAACATCCCCTATCCCACCGGGACTGAGTCGGTGTTTCTGAGTGGCTGGCCCTCCGTGCCAGAGGAGTGGCGCGATGAAAGCCTTCAAGCCCCCATGCAGGAGCTTCGCGAGCTGCGCGCAGCGGTGAACAAAGTGCTGGAAGAATGCCGAAGCAAGCGCAAGCTCGGAGCATCGCTTGAAGCGGCCGTCCGCATCGAAGCGCGCACCTCCACGCTTCAAGACGCCCTCCACTGGCTCCAAAGCAAGGGGGATCAAGAGGTGGATGGCCTTCGCGACTGGCTACTCGTCTCCCAGTTGCAGATTGGAGGCGAGCCCTGGGCCGAATTGCTGGCCAGTGATGACAACGAGCTCGCCGTCATCGAAGTGGCCCTATCTCGAGGAGAGAAGTGTGAGCGCTGTTGGCACTATGAAAGCGACATCGGTCAGCACAGTGATCACCCCAGCTTGTGCGGTCGATGCGTGTCCGTACTGGAACGGCGCTAGGAGTTAAATCCAGCGTTCTGCTTTGCTCAATTGCTCAGGAGGAAGGGGCCCGATCAGCAGCTCCTCCTGTTGAGGGTTGAGTGGGCCGCGCAGCAATTCAGCGGTTTGGATCGTCGCACCATCAGGAAGCACGGTTCGGTCCGGATCGAAATCCGTGGGATGGGTGGTACAGCTGCTGAAACCTCGAAAAATCAACACTTCCAGTGCTTCTTCCGCACCTTCAGCGGACTGCACCATTCCTCTCAATCGCAACACCCGATCGGGACGATCACGACTGATCGCTTCAAGAGCCGGCAACAACGAATCAGAATTCACCAGCCACCCGCCCCTGCCGCGGCAGGCGCACCAGGAGCCACTGGAGGAGCCCCACCACATACGCCACTAAAGCCACGTAGCCGATGAATGCGGCCACCGCCTCACTCCACTGCCCCCCAAAGACGAAGTCAAACAAACGCTCCGCTACACGATGCAATCCCTGGGGTCCTTCCAACCAGGCCAGGCACTCAGCACCGCTCAGCTGGTCTGCACAGCGCAACGCTGTTGCCGACATCCCCGCCGCAAGCAAGGCGAATCCGCTGAGAGCCCAGCGCCAGATCCGAACGGTTAGCGGAAGTGCACTACCGGGAGCACTGTCGGCCAATTCTTCATTGAGATCCACCCAGAACCACACCGAAACCGCCATCAGTACGGGTGCAATGAAGGCCATCACATATCCGATCGGACGCCGATCGGTGAGCAGCAACACACTGATGGGCAACAGGCTTGCCACCTTCCAATACAGACCCAGCAGTCGCACCAAGGCTGGCTCACGCCGAACCCCTGCCCAGACCAGCAGAACAAGCGGAACACCGAGGGCAAAGGTTGCACCTAAGCGATAGGTAAGCCAAACCAAACTGCGGTAAGGGAGATCAGGCACCAGGCAGGTTCGAGTTGGAGCCATTATCGATGCCATCGACCTAGCCCTCAAGATTGGTAGGGTCCAATACATGGTTCCGTTCAACCCCCTCGATTGGTTCCGAGGCTCCGGAACCCAGGCCAAGTGCCGCACTGCACTCAGTGGCTGTGCCTCTTTGGAAGAGGCAACGAAAGATGTCACCAATCAACTCGGCTCGGAAAAAGGCGATTTAGCCCTGGTGTTTGTTTCCAGCCAATTCGCTAGCGATCTGCCGCGGTTGCTTCCGCTTCTCAGCCAGCGACTGCAGGCAGAACACTGGATCGGCTTCGTAGGGGGCGGCGTTGTTGGAACCGATAGCGCCGGACGATCGCAAGAGCTGGAACAGACCACGGCACTCAGCATCACCCTCTTAAATCTCCCCGGAGCTCAGCTGAAGCCGTTTCAACTGGACACCGAGTCTCTTCCGGATCTCGATGGACCGGTTCAAAACTGGCAGGACTGGGTCAGCGTTGACCCAGCAGACAGCCGATCTCTTCTGCTGTTCATCGATCCCAGTTGTGGAGCGATCAATGACCTGATCAGTGGGCTGGATTACGCCTATCCCAACGCAGCGATCATCGGTGGAATTGCCGCACCCCATAACGCCAGTCATGGCTCGCTGCTCTTCGATGGTCAGATCATTAATGGTGCCGCTGGAGTGAGCATCGGCGGCGACTGGGTTCTTGATCCAGTCGTTGCCCAGGGATGCCGACCGATTGGTCCCGTGTTTGCGATTGAGCAAGCCCAACGCAACGTCCTGCTGGAACTCAGCGATGGCGATCGTCGCGACACGCCTGTGGCCTGCTTGCAGCGCGTCCTCGCCGATCTCAATGCGGAGGACAGAGAGCTGGTGCAGCACTCCCTCTTCCTCGGGGTGGAACGCCGCAATCTGATGCAGGAGTGCCCCAGCGATTTCTTGGTCCGCAATCTCATTGGCGTCGACCCACGCAATGGTGCAGTCGCCGTGGCTGAGCGGGTGCGTCCAGGCCAACACGTGCAGTTTCAGCTCCGAGAAGCGCAATCGTCAAGGCTGGAGGCACGCCAGCTGCTGGAGGCAAGCCAAGAACGCTGCCCCTTGCCACCACCTCTCTGTGGCCTGCTGTTTGCCTGCCTCGGCCGCGGCAGCGGGCTGTTCGGAGAAGCAAATGGTGATGTTTCGATCGCCCGCGACGTTCTGCCCGATCTGCCAATCGCCGGCGCGTTCTGCAATGGCGAGATCGGCCCCTTAAGCAACACCACTTACCTGCATGGGTACACCGCTTGCTGGGGTTTGCTCCGCCACGCACCTCTTGTTGCGTCAGCTGAGGACTGATGCGCCAGCACGTCAATCCCCTCAGCCGCTTTTTTCAGTTGCCGCTGGAACTACCCGCGCCGCAACAGCTGTTTGAGCATCCCCACCTGCCAATCCATCTCGATATTGGCTGCGCTCGAGGCTTTTTTCTGTTGGAGTTGGCGGCGTTGCAACCCGAGCGAAACCATCTCGGAGTTGAGATCCGCCTGCCCCTGGTGCAAGCCGCCCAACGCGATCGCGACCGACAGCAACAGCACAACCTTCATTTTTTATTTTGCAATGCCAACATCAGCCTTGAAGCTTGGATAGGAGCGTTGCCAGCAGACCAGTTGCAGCTGGTCAGCATTCAGTTCCCAGATCCCTGGTTCAAACAGCGCCATCGCAAGCGCCGCGTGCTGCAACCCGCCCTGTTGCTCTCGATCGCCTCAGGGCTCCATCCCGGCCGACACCTCTTTCTACAAAGCGATGTGTTGGCCGTCATCGAACCAATGGTGGCCCTGGTGGAACTCTCAAACTGCTTTGCACGCCCCAAAGACGATCAACGGCCATGGCGAACCGACAACCCATTGCCGGTAGCAACGGAACGGGAGCGCTATGTCCATGAGCAGGGACAACCCACCTATCGCGTGCTGTTTGAGCGCACTGATGCCCCACTTCCAGCATTAAGGGATCTGGAGATGGCTTGGCAACAGGTTGATAATTCCAAGGACGCTGCACCCACACCTCATGGCTGAGGCTCCGGCCCCACCACCCCTGTTGCTGCGCTGGCAAGGCCTGCTTCCCGCTACTGATCAGCAGCGCCAGCGCCTGAGCTGGTGGGCAAGCATCCTGCTCATGGTTCTTCTCGCAGGACTTCCCTTCCTCACGCGAACGGGGCTGGGCCTTGTGGTTCTGGCCTGCGGAGCGCTATGGATCCTCTGGTCCAGCGTGAGTCAACCCAAGCGAATCGGTGCGATCAGCGCCTTGGTGCTCGTGTTTCTTGGCATCGCCGTGCTCGCTACGGGGTTCTCCCCTGTTCCAACCGCAGCAGCGAAAGGCCTGATCAAGCTGCTCAGCTACCTCGGCGTGTATGCCTTGATGCGACAGCTGCTGGCCGATCGCCCCGAGTGGTGGGACCGCCTCGTGGCCGCGATGCTGGGCGGCGAAGTGCTCAGCAGTGTGATGGCCTTGCGCCAGCTCTACGGACCCACCGAGGAGCTTGCACTCTGGGCCGATCCCAACTCGGTATCGGCAGGCACGATCAGGATCTACGGGCCCCTTGGCAACCCCAATCTGCTGGCGGGATATCTGGTGCCAATTCTGCCGTTGGCGTTCGTTGCCTTGATCCGCTGGCGGGGCTGGGGGGCACGCTGTTATGCAGCTGTTGCCCTGGTGTTGGGAGCAACGGCCACCATGTTCAGCTACAGCCGCGGGGGTTGGCTGGGCATGCTCGCGGCCCTTGGTGTGCTGGTCCTGCTGCTCGTGCTGCGTGCCATCCGCAGCTGGCCAAAACTATGGCGACGTCTCGTCCCCATCGCCCTGCTGGTGCTGGCTGGTGTGGCCTTGGCGATCGCGGTCACGCAGGTGGATCCCATCCGTACGCGGGTCGCCAGCCTCCTGGCTGGACGAGGCGATAGCTCCAACAACTTCCGCATCAACGTGTGGTTGGCCGCAGTCGAAATGATTCAAGACCGCCCCTGGCTCGGCATCGGGCCAGGCAACGCTGCATTTAATGCCATTTATCCCCTGTATCAACAGCCCAAGTTCAATGCCCTGAGCGCCTATTCCGTTCCCCTCGAGCTGCTTGTGGAAACAGGCATTCCAGGCCTGATCGCCGTGCTCGGGTTGGCTGGAGCCAGTGTTCGCAACGGCCTCAGAGCTCTGCGCTCAACGGCTGATCTGGCATTGCCCTGGCTGGGGTGCCTGGCCGCCATCGCCGGGCTGGTCATCCAAGGTGCCACAGACACCATTTTCTTCCGACCAGAAGTGCAAATCATCGGTTGGTTTTGCCTGGCAACCCTGAGTCAGGCCCACCAGACCACCCAAACCGACCCGTGAGTATCGACCGATGAGTGATGGACTGATCTTGGTTGGTTTCGATGCTGGCCAAACCCATTGCCGCTGCAAGCTGAGCCGTTGGCACAACGGGAACTGGCAACCTCTAGGCGAGGGCCAGGGCAGTGGCGTCAGCCACCTCCAAGCCGCTGGAGGCGAAACGCGGTTCATGGAGGCCATTCGCAGCAGCCTGCAGGCAGCCAATCCCAGCGGGCTGGAGATCACCGCTGCGGCCGTTGGGGCCAGCGGAGTGGAGCAGGGCACCGCGCTTCAGAACCGCGCTAGAGATCTGCTTGCAGCCAGTCTTGAGCTACCAACAGAGCACTGCGTCGCCACTGGCGACGAACGCACAGCCCTGCGCGGAGCATTCCCCAACGATGCCGGCATTGTGCTGATCAGCGGCACAGGGATGATTGTGGTTGGACGCAACGACAACGGGCTTGAACAGCGTTGTGGCGGTTGGGGATGGCAACTGGATGGAGCAGGAGCTGCCTTTGATCTCGGCCATCAGGGGCTCCAGCTCAGCCTGCGTATGGCCGATGGCCGACTCCCAGACGGACCACTGCGCAACCAATTGTGGCAAGTCCTTGGTTGCCGCACAGCCGCAGAGATCAAGGCCTTCGTTGTGCAGCCCGATTACCAACCAGCCCAGCTCGCCCAATTAGCACCGCTCGTCTCCGCCGCCGCTGAAGCAGGCAATGTTGAAGCCGCGGCCATTCTCGACCGCTCCGGCAATGCCCTTGCAGAAGCTGTTCAAGCCGTGGCGTCATCCCTGGGGCTCACCAAGCCCGTGCTCTGCGCCAGAGGTGGGGCACTCCTAAATCTGGCGCCCCTTCAACAGGCCGTGGATACATCCCTACTGCGTCGCCAGGTCGATGCGCGCTGGGACGACCGGAATGGTGACGCCTGCGATGGAGCGCTCACGCTGGCTCTCGAAAGCTGCTGATCAAGAGGCGCTGATCAAGACGCATTGAGATGCTGATCTGCTGCTGCGGCCAAGCGGGAGGTCCAGTGATCGACCACCGCTTGATCGGCAGCCTCAACCATCACGCGTAGCAGTGGTTCTGTCCCACTCGCCCGCACAAGCACGCGCCCGTCTTCAGCCATCGAAGCCTCCGCCTCTTGAACCAGGGAATAAAGAGGAGCACACTCCGCCCAACCCTTTCTGCGCTCGCGATTCTCGACGCGCACATTCACCAGTTTTTGGGGATAGGCCTGAAAGCTCTGATCCACCCATTCGGCTAAGGAGAGCTGCTGGGCATGGCAGAGGCTTGCGAGCTGAAGAGCCGTTAAGACACCATCACCGGCCAAACCATGGGAGGAGGAAAGGATGTGACCCGATTGCTCGCCGCCAAGGGCTGCCCCCGTGCGGACCATCTCAGCATGCACATGCTGGTCACCAACCGGTGTCCGGTCCAAGAGACCACCACGCGCCTGCCAAGCCCGCTCAAAACCCAAATTCGACATCACCGTGGCCACCAAGCGCTGATCCGGCAGCTGTCCCTGCTCCTGCAAGACCGACCCCCAGAGAAAAAGGACATGGTCGCCATCCACCACACGTCCTTGGCCATCAACCGCCAACATGCGATCGGCATCCCCATCAAAGCCAAAGCCCATGGCGGCGCCCTTCTCGATCACCGCTCGGCGCAACGGCTCAAGGTGGGTTGATCCGCAATTCACATTGATCCTGGTTCCATCCGGATCACCGTGCAACACCGTGAGATCGGCGCCAAGAGCAGAAAACACCTCTGCGCCGCAGGCTGTTGCCGACCCCCAGCAGAGATCCAGAACAATGGGCAAACCATCGAGTCGGAGCTGCCCAACGCTGGACAACAAGCTCGCGCGGTAGTCGTCAAGAAGTTCAGGGCGATGGCGTGCCACTCCAGATGCCGGCAACGCAATCCCAGCCCCGTCTCCACCACAAAGGCCGGCTTCAATCGCCTGCTGACGTTCAGGGGACAGCTTGCTGCCAGTGGCGCCAAACACCTTGATCCCATTGTCTTCCGGAGGGTTGTGACTCGCCGAGACCATCAAGCCACCAGCCGCTGAGTAGCGGCGAATCAAACCGGGCACGGCCGGAGTGGGACAGAGTCCCAAGGTCCACACCTCGCGGCCAGAAGCCGTGAGGCCAGCGGTAAGTGCCGCGACCAACATGCTGCCGCTGCTGCGCGAATCCATGCCAATCAGCACAGGCCCCTCGGCCTGAAGCACGCGTCCACACCAGTACCCCACCTGAAGGGCCAAAGCCGGAGTGAGCATGGTGTCCACCCGACCACGCAAGCCGTCCGTTCCAAAGCTGATCTGCGATGGCTTCGGGAGATGCCCCAACGGATGGATGGCAGCTTCAGCCATGGCGACTCAAATATGAACTCAATCTTAAGCCGGACCGCTGGTTCTAACGCCAACGTCGCGGGGCGAGCAACAGCCCTGCTACTTCCAGCAACGCCCAAGCCAACAGCCCTGCAACCAGCCAGCCAGGCACGAATTGAAGGGGCCACAGCCAACGCAATCCCCAGACCAACAAAGCCAGGCCAGCGGCAATTGCACAGCGACGGCGTTGCTCGTTCCCTGGGCGCCGAGTCCCTTGCCCCTTTGCCATCCCAATGCCATGCGCTCGGAACAGAATGCCATCAGTTTCTGGCCGAGGCTTGACCGTTCAACACACCCGTGGCCTTTTGCTTCTGGCTGGAACTCCAATCCTCACCATTGCGCTAGTCCTCGGCGGACAGTCGGTCTTGCGCCGCCTGCACACTCCACTCACACCATCCCTTTCGAGCACTGATCTCTGGACCCGTTATCGCTGGTCGATCAATCCCAGTGAACGGAGGGAAGCAGCTCTCTTGCTCGCAGCGCGCAGCACCGATGCGGCGGAGAGATCCCAGCGGTTGCTGGCCAATCAGGGCTGGGGCATCGATCCACTGGCTGCGGTCACGTTGAAACAGCAAGCATTAAATGCAGCAAAACTCGGGCGTCCCTCAGAGGCACAGAAGCATTGGCAAGGCTTGCTCCAACGGTTCCCTCAAAGTGCGGCTAGTGCCGATGCCCGTTATGACCTCGGGCAAGCCAAGCCAGCGCTCCACACCGAGCTGTTCCGACAACAACCTGGCCATCCAGCCGCGTTAGCGGCAGCAACAGAAACCAAAAAGGACTCTCCCAAGCAAGCCATCGCCGCCTTGCATCTAGCCCGCTGGGGCGCCCGTTGGCCAGGAGCTGCCACGCAGCTCAGGGAAGCCTGCAAAAGGATCAGCGGCAATGGCTTGAACCAAGACGATCGACTGACGCTCGTTCAAGCACTCGCGGCCCTTGGAGATGGCCGTGCAGCGGAAGCCTGTCTCCAGGGCACACCCACCACTCCAGCCAGCGCCTTGGCCATTGGTCAGGTCCTGCTCAGAGGTACCGCTGAACAGCAAGTGCGTGGAAAGCAGCACTTGCTAGAGCTCGCCATCAGCAATCCAGACGATCCTGCGGCGCTCAAGGCAGCAGCGCTCCTTAGCGAACCGCTGCGACCAGATCTCGCTCTATTGGATGCACTGCCGCAAGCGTTGCAACAACGCTCCGCCGATGTTGCAGCAGCGCGGGTGCGCCTCGGTGTCTGGGCGAATGGTGACTCGGCGAATGCCATGGCCGTTCTTCAACGCTGGCCTAACCATCCAGCGGTCTGGCAACTGCAGTGGGACTTGGCCCGCGAAGCCCTTCTAAAAGACCAATGGACAACGGCAGAAACATTGCTGAACGCCATTCCGAGCTCAGATCTTCCTGAACCTTTGGCCGCAAGGCAGCAGTTCTGGCTGGGTTTCACACTGTCGAAGCAAGACCAAACAGCGCAAGCCCAAAACATCTGGGAAACGTTGGTCAAAACCCATCCGAGGAGTTATTACACCTGGCGCGCCGAGGTGAGACTGGGACGGGGAGATCTTCCAGATCTCAATCAAGCATCAGCCTCTCGCTCTGCAGATCTCGGTGATTCGTTTCCATCGCACTGGGAACCATTAAAAAGTGGCGATCCATTCCTTGATCGTCTCTGGCGACTCGGCCAAACCCAGGAAGCATGGGAAACCTGGAGGAACCAACAACCCCCATCCGATCAGCCATCCAATCCAGGAAAAAAACTCGTGGAAGGTCGCCTTCGTGTTGCCGTCGGCGATGCATGGACGGGCCTGAGTCGTCTTTGGCGCGCCAGTTTGAGACTGGTGAATCAAACCTGCGAAGAGCGACAGCTCCTCCACCGCAGCCAGCATCCGCGCCTGCTCTCGGAGGTGTTTGAGACCGCATCCCAAAAGGAGGCGGTCCGGAATGAACTTCTGATGGCCATCGCCAAGCAGGAATCCCGCTTCTCCCCAGGCGTTAGCTCGCCAGTCGGGGCGATCGGGTTGCTGCAGCTGATGCCAGCCACAGCGGAAGAACTAGCCGGCGGTGCACTCAGCCAGGATCAGCTGCGCGAGCCAACACGCAATGCAAGGCTCGGAGCGCGCTACCTCGCGCAATTGCTCGAGCAATGGCAAGGAAACATTGTGCTGGCTATTGCGAGCTACAACGCAGGACCTGGCGCCGCCAGCCAATGGGTCACCCCCGCTTTAAAGAACGATCCCGAGTTATGGATCGAGCGAATCCCCTATCCAGAAACACGCCTCTACACAAAAAAAGTACTAGGAAATCTCTGGGCCTATCTCGGATTAGGTCCCGACCGCTGCGACAGCTGAAGCGAGGGGGTTCGGCAGATCCTGACCCAACCAGATGCCCACAAGCACCAACGCCGACAACCAAAAGGCCATGACCTGAGGTGGAGGCACCACCTTGATCCGGGTGAGGTCCAGACGGGCCAGCAAGGTGGCAGACGCCAAGATCAACACATCGGAAAGCAAGCTCAGACTGAGCAGATAGAGGCCCACCATGATCACAAGCAGAAGGGTGGTGATCAGGCTGAGCACCCGGCTAGAGGCCATCAACAACGACAGCTGGCGAAGAAGAAGATCTGGCATCGTGCAGAAGAGCACAATCACGAGCGATTGCAACACCTCCACCGTCCAGAACAGGGCGGGAGACACATTTTGCAGAGCAATCAAATGCTCGCTCTCGATCGACCAGTGATGGCCAAGGAAAACTGCAACACCAAACAGCACAAGCAGCAAGGGGGCCCGCAGCGGCAGGACGAGGAAACGAAGAAGAGACATCAGCAAGGAGCCAACGGTTGACTGATGAAATCAGCGAGAAAGCAGATCACAACAACGGAATTGGCTTTCAGACGCTAGCAACAACACACCCAACAGCCTGCCAAAGTAAAACCATTCAAGTCTTCCCGGCATGACCGGCAGTTCCGCCCCCGCCACCCTGACCCCCTTGCAAAAGGGGTTGCTGCTCATGACGGCACTGGTCCTCGCTGCTGGATTATTTCTGCTGCGCAACGGTCTCAACCAGGAAGCACCTCTCGACCAGCTGGCCAGGCAATCGCTGGATCCTGAGGTCGCCCTCAACAACTCCCGGCCCACCGTGCTGGAGTTTTACGCCGATTGGTGTGAGGCCTGCCAAGCCATGGCACCCGCGATGCTCCAAACGGAACAGAATCATGCCGATCAACTCGACGTTGTTCTGGTGAATATCGACAACCCACGCTGGCTGGATTTGATCGACCGGTATGACGTCACAGGGATTCCACAGCTCAATTTATTTTCAGCCGACGGTGTGATGCGCGGCCGTTCGCTTGGAGCGAGAACAGCAGACCAACTGGAATCATTGGCGGTTGCATTGATTAATAATGAGCCGCTGCCTCAGCTTGCAGGAGTTGGTTCCATCAGCAGCGTGACCGCTGCTGAGACGGTTTCAAGCCCAGGCCCCCGCAGCCACAGCTAGACAAAGCATGAACAGTTCATCGCAGACGACACCAATGGACTCTCGTTTTCGAGTTGACCTGATTGCCGCAACCCCGAATCCGCAACAGTGCGTGTATGTGGGAATGCACCAGGACTACAGCGAGGGCTTCGTCGCGGGCGATCGCGAGCAATGGCCGGATGAGACCAAAGCAGGCGAAATCTGCGTCAAACGCCTCCTAGCGGGAGAACGGGGGCATTACGGGCCCATGGAGCATGCCCAGATTGTGTTGAACGTGGGCTGGTTTCCTCATTCCGTGATGCAACAGGCGCGGACGCACCGGGTGGGCGTCAGTTTTGATGTTCAATCCATGCGCTACACAGGCGATCGCATCTGTAGGGCTGCACTTGGAGAACTCGATCTCGAAGAGGTGTTTTATCTGCGCCCCGTTGGTGAGTACAGCGACCGCAAGGGCAAGAAATACCTCTACAGCGAGGCTGAACGCCAAAAAGATTTAAACCACTGCAAAATCAGCGCCGAGCGGTATCAGGAATTGCTTCAGGCGGGCTTTGCGGAAGAACATGCTCGCGGCATCCTCCCCTTCGATTACAGGCAACATTTCGTGGTGAGTTTCACGCTCAGGGCCTTCCTGCATTTCATGGATCTACGCGCCAAGCTCGATGCCCAGCAAGAAATCCGCGAACTCTGCGATTTGATGTGGCCCCATCTCAAAGCTTGGACTCCAGAATTTGCAACTTGGTACGAAAAGACAAGATTGCATAAAGCCCGGCTTGCTCCCTAAAAACAATTTTAGGAATTAACAATCATCATTCATCTCTGAATTCAGCTTGATTTAAACCTTGGCCAGCGTCACCCGCTCGGGTTGATGCTGATATTTACCTTGTCGGTCGCTGTAGGTGGTTTCACAAGGATCCCCTTCAAAAAACAACAACTGGCAGATCCCTTCATTGGCATAAATACGACAATCAGCACCAGAACTATTACTAAATTCCAAGGTGAGATGACCTTCCCAGCCAGCCTCTGCCGGAGTCGTATTCACAATGATGCCTAAACGGGCATAGGTGCTCTTGCCAAGACAAATGACCGTGATGTTGGGTGGCACTCGCATCTTTTCGAGGGCAACACCGAGGCCATACGAATGCGCCGGAAGGATGAAATAGTCCCCATCCTCGTCATGATGAATGGGGGTTGATTCAAGGTTGTCAGGGTTGAATCGCTTGGGATTCATGATCGTGCCAGGAACATGGCGAAAAATCAAAAACTCCTTAGGCGAAAGCCTCAAGTCGTACCCATAAGAAGAGCAGCCAAAACTAAGAACCGGACTTTTCCGTTGATCCGGATCTAGATGGCGCACTAATCCATTTTGGAAAGGCTCGAGCATCCCTGCATCAGCCTGATCCGTAATCCAGCGATCGTTCTTCAGCATTAGAAACCTCTACGCAATTCCGTGACTTGATCAGCCATCTCCATCATCTCTGCAGGGATCGCCGGCCCCGTCACGATCACATCCATGGCTGATGGCCTTTGCTCCAACACCGACAAGACATCCTCATGGCTCAGATAGCCCAGCTCGATCGCCAAGCCAATCTCATCCAGCACGAGTTGGTCCAACGTGCCTTCCAAGAGATGGGTTTTGCAGATCTCCCAGACCGACTGAACAGCCTCCTTGACCTCATCATCGCGGCTAGAAGCTTCCTCTGAAAGGCATTCCGTCACGGAAGGCCTCAACCATCGAAGTCGATCGCACAGGGTGAGGCGGCTCTCGGGCCCTTGGCCCACACCACCCTTGAGGAACTGGGCGATCAAGACATTGCTACCCAGGCCTGCCGTCCGCAGCGCCTGGCTCAGCACACCAGAAAAGCTCCCCCGAAATGAGGCGGTATGCACCTGGAGCTGCCCTTCTGGAGCTACCAAACGCAGGGGTGGACGAGCCTCTACTGAGGGAAGTCTTCGAAGCCCTGCTTGCTCGAGAGTCCTGTGGTCACCAGTGCGCGGCTCACGGGAATGATGGAGAGGGCTGAGGCTGATGGTCATCACATTCGCCGAGGTCCGGCAAATCCGGATGTGGATGAATCTAGCGGTGAAAATCGAATGCACAAGTGTTTTAACACCATCCATGGTGTGCCAAGCCAACTGGCAGGCTCAAAGCACCTCCGCACCCTGGGCTTATGACCGATACCTCTCGCAATGACGGACGTCAGCCGGGCGACCTTCGCCCCTTCTCGATCAGCTGGGATCCCATGGGATTTGCCCTGAGTTCAGTGATCATCCACAGCGGACGCACCGCTGTTCTTTGCAGCGTTTGTCATCAAGAAGGGGTGCCTCGCTGGCGCAAAGATCAAGGCCAGGGGTGGCTCAGCGCCGAATACCGACTCCTGCCTGGATCAACTCCGGAGCGTCAAAACAGAGAACTGCTCAAATTGAGCGGACGCACCCAAGAGATTCAGCGCCTAATCGGCCGCAGCCTGCGCGCAGCCATCAACATGGAAGCTCTCGGCGAAAACACGTTGAGAATCGATTGCGATGTGATTCAGGCGGATGCAGGCACCCGCACCGCTGCGATCAGCGGATCTTGGGTCGCGCTTCAACGCGCCTGTGAGCGTCTTGTTCAACAAGGGGTCCTCAACACCAACCCTGTCCAATCCCAGGTGGCCGCCGTCTCCGTTGGCGTGATCCACAATCGCCCCCTTCTCGATCTCGACTACAGCGAAGACAGCCAAGCCGATGTGGATCTCAACATCGTGATGAACGAAGAAGGGCATTTGCTGGAGCTGCAGGGCACTGCGGAAGGAGCTCCTTTTAGCCGTGACCAGCTCAATGCCCTTCTTGACCTCGCCGAGCCTGGCCTGAAGCAGATCATGAACGATCAAAGAACGGCGCTCTCCGCTAGGTGAAAATGCGGAGTTTCGTGTTCCTTGCTACATGAGCAGGAGGGGCTGATCCATAGCATCCCGAAGTACGAGTAGGGACCATGGGCGAGGTCAGCCGCGGCTTCAGCCGCTACGCACCACCAACAATTCGCCCGGTGGGCTCGAACTTCGGAAGCCCCTCGGTTCCAGCCAGCCGCACCCTTCAAGACGTTATTCGGGGACTCGATGGTGCCAATACCGAGATGGTGGAGCGTGGGAAAACCATCTTTTTCCCTGGCGACCCTGCTGAAAAGGTCTATCTCATTCGACGAGGTGCCGTCCGCCTCTCCAGGGTTTACGAATCTGGAGAGGAAATCACTGTTGCCTTGTTACGTGAAAACAGTTTGTTTGGGGTTCTGTCGTTACTAACAGGTCACCGCTCTGATCGCTTCTACCACTCAATCGCTTTCACAAGAGTGGAGATGGTGACGGCTCCAGCCACATCTGTTCGGCAGGCGATCGAAGCTGACACCAGTGTTGGCTTGCTGTTGTTGCAGGGTCTGTCCAGCAGGATTCTTCAGACCGAAACGATGATCGAAACCCTCACCCATCGGGACATGTCATCTCGGCTGGTGAGTTTTCTGCTGGTGCTGTGTCGAGATTTCGGCGTGCCTGGTCAACGGGGCATCACCATCGACCTACGCCTTTCACACCAAGCCATCGCCGAGGCCATCGGTTCCACACGCGTGACAATCACTCGTCTCCTTGGGGACCTCAAGTCATCGAGCCTTGTCGATATCGATCGCAAAAAGATCACTGTTCTCGATCCAATCGCTCTAGCCAAACGGTTCAGCTGACCATTCAGGTGAAGATGGAGCTCACGTCCGAACTCTGATCCTTCATTCTCCGTGACCGGTTGGTTTCTACTTCTCGCTTTGCTTGTGCTTGGAGGCGTGCTCTCCACTCTGGGAGACCGCCTTGGCTCTCGCGTAGGGAAAGCTCGGCTGAGCTTGCTTGGACTGCGTCCGAAGCGCACGGCAGTGGTGATCACGGTGTTAACGGGCAGCCTGATTAGTGCGCTTTCCCTTGGACTCTTGCTGTTGGTGAGTCGGCAGCTGAGGGTCGGCCTGTTTGAACTCAATGCTCTCGAATCCAAATTGCGGAGCAGTCGCGCCGACCTCAAAACAAGCAAACGCGCTCAGAAGCAAGCCGGCAAAGAGCTCACAACGGCCCAACAGCGAGCGGCAGAACTGCGTCGCACCCTCAAGCCCCTCCAGGAACAAACCCGATCCTTAGAAGAGGAGCGGCAGCGATTGAGCCAAGACGTGGATGCGAAAGATGTTGAGATCCAACGCACCGAGCAGGAACTCTCGGCCGTGCGCTCGCAAATTCGTAGTGGCGAGAAGGAACTCAATCAACTGGAAGACACTCTCTTAGCGCTGCGGCGCGGAAACGTCGCCATTAGCAGCGGTCAGCCACTTGCCACCGCGACCCTGAAGCTCGAACGCCCCGATCAGGCAAAAGCGGTCATTGATCAGCTACTGCGAGACGCCAATCTTCAGGCCTATCAAAAAGTGCTTCCTGGCCAACCGGTTGAGCGCCAGCTCCTGCTGGTTCCTCGACCCGATATCCAGCGCTTGGAGCAAACGATTCGCAAACCTGGAACCTGGGTTGTGAACATCCGCTCAGCAGCCAATGTGCTCCTTGGCGAAACCGTTGTGTACGCCTTCCCTGAAGTGCGCCCCAATGTCACGGTAACCAGGGAGGGTGAGGTGTTAGCCCGCACCACCCTCGCGAGCAATGAACGTGACCCAGAAGCCGTACGCAACCGACTGAACCTTCTCCTTGCCTCCACCTTGGCCGAGGTGCAAAGACGCGGTTCTCTCAGCAAGGGCCTGCAATTTGATGGCAGTGCCATCAATGCGCTTGGCCAAGAGCTGATCGACCGCAACGGAGGACTCACTGCGCTGGAAGCGGTCGCTTTACGGCGCAGCGAAACGGCAGATCCGATCGCCATTCAGTTGCGCCTCAGCCAATGACACGCGTCGTAGCCCTGGATCCCGGTCGAAGCAAATGTGGGTTGCTGCTAGCAGACACCGCCACGAACACCGTGCTTCAAGGCAGGGTGATCCCCAGCACTGAGGTCCTTGAGCAGCTTCGCGCCTGGATGGAGGAGGCTCAGGGGACGTCAGCTCAGATTGATGAGCTGGTGATCGGTGATGGCACCAGCAGCACGATCTGGCAACAACAACTTCCCTCAAGCCTGAAGGTCCGCGTCGTGGACGAAACCGGGACCACCCTGCGAGCCCGAGAGCGTTACTGGCAGTTATGGCCTTCACGGGGCTGGAAACGCTTGCTTCCTGCGGGCCTGCGCATCCCATCTGGCGATCTCGACGCCATCGCCGCACTCGTGATCCTCGAAGATTATTTAGATCGGCCTTTGCAATGGCCAGGTCCCGATCCCCTCAAAACCGGGCCCTCACCGTGAAGGTGTAGTCCCCTCCCGGCTCAAGGTCATAGTCAGATTTCACAAGAAAACGCAGGAGCGCGTCTTGAATCAAAGCTCGCCCCAGAGAGGGCTCCACACTCAGCTCACCACGATCAAAAAACCAGCTGAACTGCCAATTGAAGCCTCCGGCCCGGACGTCTCCTTCCAAACATTGATCCGCAAAACTCTGGCGTTGAACCCGCAGATGGGCGGTAGTAACGGGTAGCGCTGCCATCACGCCTCAGTGCTGGTGGGAGCCAGCTGAAGCCCATTGATGTGATTCCCTGCCAGATCGAGACCTTGCCGCTGAATCCTCTCCAAACCATCAACGACCTCCAACAGAACCTTGTCGAGAAGGAGCTCCTCATCACGACTGAAACTTCCCAGCACGTGCGACACCGTTCGTGCCTTGCGCTCACTGGGATTTTGTCCGGGTGCACCGATTCCAATCCGCAGACGCGCAAAATCCTGCGTGCCGAGATGCTGAATGGTGCTTTTAAGGCCGTTATGGCCACCAGCAGACCCGCGGGCCCGCAAACGTAAACGTCCAAGCGGCAGATCCATATCGTCGACGAGGACCAAGAGCTGATGCAGCTCAAACCCAAACCAATCCAATGCAGACCGAATCGAGCGCCCGCTGTCGTTCATGAAGGTTTGGGGCATCAACAACCGCAATCGCTTGTCCCCAGCACCCAGATCAGCAAGCTGACCTTGGAGCTTGGGCATGGAACGGAAGCCGCCACCCTCCCGAGAAGCCAGACGTTCCAAGACCATGAAGCCAACGTTATGTCGTGTGTTGGCGTAGCGGTTGCCTGGGTTCCCCAACCCCACCACTAAGCGGAGATCACCGCGATTCATCGACTCAATCGGAAGGGGATGTTGGCTCTGATTTTGGCGCAACCACCGGAGAGACAACAGTTTCAGCTGATGCTTCTAAAGCTTTGTTCTGATCCGCTACGGGTTCAGGTTCAGCCATAGCCTTATTAATTTCGCGTTCAAATTCCTTGGAAGCCGACTGAAACCCCTTCAGTGTTTTTCCAAGGGTACGGCCGAACTCAGGGAGCCGTTTAGGTCCAAACACCAAGAGAGCGACCGCCGCGATGACGGCCATCTCTGGCAGTCCAATGCCGAAAACATTCATGACCTGATGTCAGCCGAGACCTAAGCCATTCCAGTTGACATTGATTCCTTCAAGGATCAGTGACTTGTTGTACAGCTGAAGAATGATCAGCAGGAACACAAGGAACAGGGCCATAAAAATGCCCATTACCGGTGTTGTTCCCCAGCCAGGGACAACCTTGCCGTATTCCGAATTCAGGGGGCGGAGCAAATCGCCCAGACGAGTGCGTTGAGCCATGGCAGCGCTGAAGTCTCGGGTGGAATTAAGTCTCGATACTGTAGGGGCTCCGACCCGTAAAGGCGTCGATCCTGTGGAGAGTTGTGATGGAAAGTTCGTCCCCGGCCATGTCAGTGGCGATTGCCGTGCTGGCAGCCCTGCTTGGGTTAACAGGATTGGGGGTGTACACAGCCTTTGGCCCTCCATCCAAAAACCTCGACGATCCGTTCGATGATCACGAGGATTGAACGCTCTCCAAGACCAATGTGATGAGCTCGCCAGGGTGCACCTCCCAGAAGGTCCTTCGGGAGTTGGACTTGGCGCAGCTCAGCCTCCAATCGCTCCCAGGCAGCCAACGCTGACGCGCTGGTCCGGGATTGAGCAACTCAATTTGAACCGCGTTATCGCTGAGCTCGTCACCCTGCGCTGATCGGATTGAAATCGGCACCAGACCGATGGGCAAGGCGGGAAGCCCTTGCCAAGGCTGATCCAGCCCACTAGGACCCATCCATCCTGGCTCCCTGAATCGAATCGCCGCCTGGGCTACACCACTGCGGTTCCAACCGAGCAGGGCTGGCATGAAGGCCAACCGATGCCTGTGCCATCCGTGATCGGCTGAAGGGTCTGGCCAGGTTGGGCCTCGAAGCAGGGACACTCCCAGGTGGTTGGCGCTGGCATCGACACCCTGAGGACCATCCAGCAAGACAGCCATCCCACCCCCGGGAGCTTCTGCTTCGGCAGCCAGCCATGAAATCACAGGCAATTCCCAACGCTCTTGTTCAAAAGGAGTAATCGCTTCTGCTGGTCGCTCGATCACTCCACCACTCGTATCGGCAGCCCAACGCACAGCAGGGCTCTTCAACGGCAATTCCAACCTCAGCAATTCATGGGTCTGCTGCCAATGGACGCTGAGCTGGGCCTCGAGCCAGGGCGAATCGGCCTGCAGCATGAGGTCCAAACGCACCTTGCTCAATCCAGCAACCGTGCGCAGCACAATCCGTGCGGCCAGAGGGCCCGACTCCACCAATTCTGCCGACCAGCTTGCAGCCATCGGCAGCGGATGTTGGCGGTAATCAGCGGCAAGATCCCAAGCGTCCCAGAACTCCCCTCGATCGGAGAAACGCAGCAATCGCATGGGTTCGCTGAGCTGTGGCACCCCATTCCCGTCGCGCAGCTGAACCAGTCCATGGGCGCTCACATCCGCAGACACCAGCCCATTGCTCAGCCTCCACACTCCTGACGACACAACCTCCACATTCACGGGATGACGAACGGGCAAGGCCGACCCCAGTGGCTCAAGGCTGCGCTGCAGCGGCAGCGCGCAAACGCCTTCGCTACAAGGAAGTTGCACCCAAACACCGCCTGAAGGGGCAGCCTGCTGAGGAAGGATCTGCCCACCGCTGGACCAATGCCCTCGAGGCAAGCGCAGCAACGGTGACCAGTGCGCAAGGGGCTGTAAGCCGCACCAGGTCCAATGGGAGCGATAGGGATCGGACGCCCACCCCTCATGGTTGGACGCGAGTAGATGACCTAACAACTGATCTCGACAGCGGGCCGCACGGCGGCGAGCATCACACCAGATCGGTTCAGCCTGCTCAAACACCTCCGGAATCGATGTGCCCGGAAGGATGTCATGAAATTGTTGGAACAGCAGAGGTCGCCAATCGCTGGCCTGCTCGTGGCTGGGCTCGAGAGCCTTCGCCCGAGGGCCAAGCAACGCAGCAGCAAGCTCAGCCTCTCGGAGAAGCCGTTCCAAACTGCGATTGTGACGTTTCTGATCAGGTCGACTGGTCGCGCAACCCCGATGCAGCTCGAGATAAAGCTCATCGCGCCAGACCGGCAAGGTGGAGCAGCAAGGCTCCAATTGATCGAGATAGGAGCGCAGCGTTCCGGGCTGCTGTGTCACAGCCTGCGGCTGTCCTTCCCAAAGCCTTAGCTGTTCCAGCATCTCGGCAGTGGGACCGCCGCCATGATCGCCAACCCCTGGGAGCCAGATCGCCTGCTCCACCCCAGTGGCAGATTGAAAATCACGCTGCTCTTTTGCGATCGCTACCGGATCGCCATCGGTGCCGATTCCCGGCAGCATCAGCGCCAAAACCTCCGCGCCTCCGCGGCTGCGCCAGCGAAACAAACGATGGGGGAAGCGGTTGGTGGCATTCCAAGCCAGTTTGTGTGTGCAGAACCAGCGCACTCCGTTGGCAACCGCCACAGCAGGAAGTCCGGCCGCGAACCCAAAACTGTCTGGCAGCCAAGCCAAGTCATGCCGCCATTCCGGGAAACGCCTTTGGCTGTCCTCCTGTCCAAGACTGAACTGACGCGACAGGGATGCCGTACTCACCAGAACACAATCGGTTTCGACCCAAGGGCCATTAATCGGCTCCCAGCGACCTTCACGACTGGCCTGCTGAATTCGCGCATGCAAGGCCGGTCGATGGCGTTCCACCCAGGCATAGAGAGCCGGGGTGGAGTGCGCAAAGTGCAGCTCCGGATAACGCTCCATCAGATCGAGAGCAGAACGAAAGGTGCGTTCTGCCGCTTGCCAGGTGTCAGCCACGGGCCAAAGCCAGGCGAGATCGAGATGGGCATGGCCCAGCCAATGCACCGCACCCACTGGCTTAGGGCAAGCCGCCAAGTGGCGATCGACCAAGGCAATGGCCTCTGATGCCATCGGGTCGCAAGACAACACAGCATCCGGAAGCGACTCTCCTCTTGCCCAGGAGAGTTCCAAGGCTTCAGGAAGCAACGCCCGATCCGAGTCGCAGTCTGCGATCAGAGGTTCCTGGACGAGAGCGCTGTGAATGAGAGCCCCATCGTCATGACAAGGGCTGCGCAAATCCAGCTGGATCCGCAGGCCCGCGCGGTCCCTCCAATCCTCAGGAAGGAGCCATCGGCAGCGGGTATCAAAGAGGTCCCCCTCATGCACCAGGACCCCATCAATGCGCAGGCGCACTGCGTCCGCCCACCAGCTGAGCACCAGTCGCTCGCAGGACGCGCTGGCCTGCATCCAGGGCGTGGGACAGACCAGGGTCTGCTCGAGGTGCAACCAATTGCCACCTCGCGGCCAAATCAAAAGTCCGCGCTCAGCCCAATCGGGACGGTGGTGACGCCCCCAGGGATCGGCCAGTACCGGCCGCCGTTCCTGATCGCCCCGTCGCCACCACCCAGGGTGCAGATCAACGCGACTCCGACATCGAAACGTTTCAATCCACCCCGATCCCGGGGCTTGCAGAGGCTTCTCCATCGTGATATTTCATCATTCCGCCATAGGATGGCGATTAAATTTCAGACGCCGGTCGGTTGCCATGCTTGCCCTCAAGATTTCGGTTTATTCCGTCGTCTTTTTCTTTCTCGGCATCTTTGTCTTTGGCTTCCTTGCCAGCGACCCAAGCCGCACACCCAGCCGGAAAGATCTCGAAGATTGAGTCCTAGATAACAGGGTCACGCCGAGCACTGGTTAGAGCTCGCGTTAAAAAGCCTTTGCACATGGCAGGATCACCGGCCACTGCTGCTTTCTTTTGCCAGCGTTTAGCCCCATCACCAGGATCGCAGGATCACTGGCTGTTGCCGCTGCGCTGACGGGAGTTCCCGTCCACTCTCAGAGTGTGAACGCCTTAGCTGAAGAGATCGATGCTGCTAAGGAACCGTCAGCACTTGAGGTTCAGCCCTTTGCAGAATCTCCCAAACCTCCAGAAGCGATCAACCTCAAGGCTGATCGACAATCATTTGATAATCGTCGGGGAGTTTTTGTAGCCGAAGGCAACGTTCGCGCCAAGCTTCGAGGTGGTTTGCTTCAAGCCGATCGCGTCGAATTTGACAGCAACTTCAACACCCTTTACGCCCGCGGCAGTGTGCGCTTACGCCGTGGATCGCAGTATTTCCAAGCGAGCACGTTCCGCTACAGCCTGATTCAAAACAGCGGAGAGCTTAAAGACGTCTACGGCGTCCTTGAGCTCGATGAGCTGTCCGCAGGCTTCCAATCCTCACCGCAGGCTGTCAAACCACCGTCCAAGAAGACCCTTCCTGTCCTCGAGAGCTCAGGCCTTGGCTTCCCAACCGCTCTTGACATGGAGTTGGGCGGCAGAACTGCTGGGCAGATCAGTGATCAGCCAAGTGGAGACAGCATCTGGGAGAGAGAGCTCGAGCCAACGCCCACCTGGGACGTTCCGGAACCCGCAGCAAACACCAGCGCATCAACCTCATCGGGCTCAGGCATGGCCTGTCCGGTGCCGCTTCCGCCGATCCCGGACTGGCACCCCCACCCTTGGGCGGTGACCGCGTGGGGCGGCCAAATGATTGATTCAAATTTTGGAGACACGTTCGTGTTCAACGGGCGAATGCGGGAGGAGTATCTCCTGGGGGTCAGCATGCAAAAGCGGATTTGGCGCGCCGGACCTTTTGCTATCGAATTGGAGGCCGATCTATTCGGCCATCAGGCGTTTAAACAACCTGGAGGCCCCTTCAACCAGGCTGTTCCCAATGCCGACACGCCAGAGCAACAGTTCGGAGAAGCCATCCTTGGGCTTGGGGCAAGACTCTGGCTGCAGCCTTGGCTGAGCTTTGGGCTTGTGGAAGGAGTCAGTTTCAACTCCTCGGCCAGCAACTACGAACGCACCTATCGGGAGAACTACACCCAGCTGCTGAACTATTTGGCCTTCGAGCTCGAAGCCTCCGTCTCTGATCAGCTTTCATTTGTAGGAAGGATTCACCATCGCTCCGGCGCATTCGGCACCTACAGCGGCGTCAACGAAGGAAGCAATGCCTACCTCCTCGGATTGCGCTACCGCTGGGGGGAAGATCCCATTCCAACCCAAATAGCCGAGGTTCCACCTCCCTTGGGCTGCCCAGATCCTGATCGCGCCAGCCGCCAGCCCCTGCTCACCCTGAACGAAAAGCTCGAGGAAATCACACTCGGCACAGGCGGAAAGCAAGCAGCCCAGCCCGTTCAACCACTGGCCCAATCTCGCTTCTCAGCGATGTCCCCAGCCGAACAGGAGGTGCAGCGCGAACAAGCGATCGCCATGATCGATCAAAGGATTAGCAGCATCCAGCTCCAGCAAAGGTTCACGATCGAGAGAAGAATCGGTGTGAATAGCGACATAAGAAACAGTGACGTTGAAGCACAAACCCAATACGGCTCCGTTCGGCCATCCCAACTCCATAGCTACGGGAAAACTCAACTCGTAACTGGCGAGATCAGCCGTTGGCGCATCCAAGCCTCCAAAGTCTCGATCACTCCGGAAGGATGGACAGCTGATCGTATGGGTTTCACCAATGATCCGTTTACACCAGCACAAACGAGAATTGATTCTGAGGGAGTGATCGCCAAAGAACAGCCCAATGGTGACGTTTTGATCAAGAGTGCGCGCAATCAACTCATCATTGAGGAACGGCTACCCATCCCAGTGAGCCGAACCCAGCGCATCACCCAAGAAGAAGAGGTCGAAAATCGCTGGGTGTTTGGCATCGATAACGATGATCGCGATGGCTTCTTTGTTGGTCGTGATCTCAAACCGATCGAGCTGAGCAAAACAACAAAATTAAGCCTGCAGCCCCAACTTCTTCTGCAACGGGCAATTGATGGAACGACAACGAGTTATGTAAAACCTAGTAGCTCAATTGGTAGCCCCAAGGTAAGCCAACCATTAGAGATTAGTGACATTTTCGGTTTTTATTCAGAGCTAACCAGCCAAATCAGGGGATGGGAAGTTGAGGTCGGCGCAGACATCAGCACTTTCAACCCAGCCAATCTAACTAGTGGAAGTCGCTTTTGGGGTGAAGTGACAAAAGAGGTCACTCTCCCCTGGATTGGAGACTTTGAGCTCAGAGGCTTTTCGGCTTATCGCTTCCGCGCTTTCAATGGATCACTGGGCGAAACAGATGTTTACTCTGCTTTCGGAGGCTTCTTAGAAAAAAAAGGTGAATTTCGGATAGGGAAGATTTCCAACAATTACATCTGGCGCGTAGGAGCGGGAAACTACCAAGCCGAACAATTTGAAAGTGAAAACCTCACAGATTTGTGGCGAGCTAATTTCTACGGATCTTTGAACAGTAGATATCAAATTTGGCGTGGCAAACCTGCAGCTCTGACTCCTCAAGCGGCCTATCGCTATTCTCCCGTTGCCATCGTCCCAGGCTTGGCATTTCGCACCAATATCAATACTCTTGTAGCCGCCTACGGCGATGGTGAACGTCAAACCACCATTAGTCTAAGTGGTGGTCCCAGCCTCACATTAGGTACATTCAGCAAACCATTCCTCGACTACACCCAACTCTCTATTACTGGTGGTGGCAGCCTTAAGCAGGGTTCAAGTTCGTTCGATTTTGACCAAGCCATTGACCTTGGAACCTTGGGCCTTGGTGCAACACAACAGATTGCAGGGCCTTTAGTTATCAACGCAGGCGTTGGCTTAAACATTGATCCCGCCTCAGAGTTTTACGGCGATGTGATCGATTCAAACATTGAGTTGCGCTGGCAACGTCGTGCCTACGATTTCGGCTTCTACTTCAACCCCTATGAAGGCATTGGCGGATTCCGATTCCGACTCAATGACTTCAACTTCACGGGAACAGGAGTGCCCTTCATCCCCTACAACCCTGCGAACGAGCTCGACAACCGCCCCTTCTAAACCCTCTTTCTAAAAAGCTGTGGCTTCGTCATCAGGACCA
>ERZ802826.60-NODE-60-length-34568-cov-11.6137_pt1 | contig 34568 bp, 38 predicted proteins | sample MGYA00345651_ERZ802826 | MGnify/ENA primary metagenome ERZ802826 (study PRJEB30503, sample SAMEA104212371) | marine metagenome | biome: Westerlies Biome; feature: [SRF] surface water layer (ENVO:00010504) within the epipelagic zone...; material: water (ENVO:00002006)...
CGCGGTGAACGGGCTCAAGGCTGAAATGCAGGATATGCGCTCATCCGGTGCGGGCAAGACGCGGTTGGTATTCTTTGCGCCGTCACGCGGCCTGATTGGCTATCCAAGCCGTTTCCTGACGGATACGCGCGGCACCGGCGTTCTGAACCGCGTGTTCCACAGCTATGCCGAATATAAAGGGGATATTCCGGGCCGCCGCAATGGCGCTCTGATTGCCTCGGAAACCGGCACGGCCGTAGCCTATGCGCTGTTCAACCTGCAGGATCGGGGCATCATGTTCATCGACCCGCAGACCGCGGTCTATCAGGGCATGATTGTGGGCGAACACAGCCGTGAGAACGATCTTGAGATCAATGTGCTGAAGGGCAAGAAGCTGACCAATGTTCGTGCTGCCGGAACGGATGAGGCGGTCACATTGACACCGCCGCGCCGGATGTCGCTTGAAGACATGATGGCCTATATCGACAGTGATGAGTTGTTGGAGGTGACCCCGAAGAGCCTGCGCCTGCGCAAGCGCTATCTTCTGGATCATGAGCGCAAGAAGTTCCGCCGCCAGATTGAGGCCGAAGAACTTGCTGCCTCAGGCGCGTGACAGCAACAACCCTCCAAGCACAAGCAGATAGGACAGGATCGCCACCGGTCCCACAGTCTCGCCAAGCGCAATAAAGCCAATGATTGCCGAGATGACTGGCACTACATAGCCGTTGGTAGAGGTATAGATCGCGCTTTCCCGCCGGATCAGCATGCCGCGCAGGATCATGCCGCAGCCGGTGGCAACAAGCCCGCTGACCAGTACCCAGAACATGCCTTCTGGTGACGGGATGGCCGGTGGCGGCGACCACAGAACCGCAGGCACGGCTATCAGATTGCCGATCAAAAGTGCTGATGCTGTGATCGCAACCGGCGATGCCTTTGGCATTTTCTGGAACAGCACACCTCCGATGGCGATGCAGATAGCGGTCAGGATACACACAAGATGCGGCACCCACAGCGGCATGTCGCTGTCAGCGCGCAGCTCTGGTCCTGCCAAAGTGTCTGCGGCGCCCTTTGCCCCGGACAGGACGAGAAAGATCAGCCCGCCTGATGCAATGGCAAATCCGGCCCATTTGCGCGCTGACACGGGTGATCCCAGAAATATCCACGACAGGACCAGCACTTCGATGGGGATCACTGCAAAATAAATCGCGGCGGTGGCATTGCTGAGATAGGTCAATGTCCAGGGAAGTATGGTAAACGGCACGGCCATACACACCGTGCCGTAGATGGCAGCATAGCGCCACATCACCGCACCCTTGACCAGCCCGACCCCGGTCACGCGCACCACAACAAGCAAAAACAGCGAGGCCAATATCACCCGAAAGCCACCAGCGCTGATGGGGCCTGTATCCAGGGTTGCAAGTGACGCCGATAGAAAGCCCAGGCTGTACATGGTGGCCAGTATCATCAGCATGATCAGCGACAGCAGCTTTGGCTGATGTTCATCCAGCCAGCGGATCATAGGGAACTGCCCACAAGGCGGATCATTTGGGAACAGCGTATTTCAACCATCATGCTGGCTACTTTCTTCATTTGTTCGGCCCAGCCTATCATGCTTTGGTCTCTATCGGCGGCTGTCTTTCGCACCATAGTGTTGAAATATCAATCAAGGGATCGTCAGCCCGGCATCTATCCGATCAACTGATTTCAAGGGTCTGGACATCAGCCGAACACAGGTGAACCGGTTGCCCCGGCGGTGATGTTTGCATCGCTGTCGCGCCGCGGTCTATATTGATCGCAAGTCTATAAATCAGCCAGTCTGTAAATCAGCCAGTCTGTAAATCGGCCAGTCTGTAAATCGGCCAGTCTGTAAATCAGCCAGTCTGTAAATCAGCCAGTCTGCAAGTCAACTGTCCCACATTATCCGGTCACATGATTGCGGGACCAACGGAGCGCCTTCAATGCCTGCCACTTTCTATGGACTGACATCTTGTGATACCTGTCGCGCCGCGCTGAAAGCCATTGCGGCGGGCGGTATCAATATTGACAGGAAAGATGTGCGCGCTGACGGCGTGCCTGCGGATATCCTCTCACAATTGATTGATGCACATGGAACTGATGCAGTGATCAACAAACGGTCCACCACGTGGCGCGGCCTTGACGAGGACGCACGGGCTGGTGACACGCTGGCCCTGTTGCAGGCGCATCCGGCCTTGATGAAGCGGCCGGTCATCCTGCTGGCCAACGGGACAAGCCATATTGGCTGGACATCGCAGGCAAAAGCGGCTTTGGGACTTGACCCCTGATGACTGGTTTTGCGACGTTGCCTTGCCGGCGAACGATGCCGATTTTCATTGTCCGGAGACATGCGGGCAGTATTGAGACAGGAAACTAGCTGAGATGGCCAAAACGCGAATGGCACTGGAAATGGGTATGGGCAGTTCGCTGCGCTCGGGTGATTACACACGTGCAGCAATTCGCGCTGTCGAGGATGCGTTGTGGCGCAATTCGATCAGCTTTGCCGAGGCGTTCGGTTTTGACAAGAGCGATATGCTGATTGATATCAGCATAGGTGTCCAGAAACCTGATCTGGTTGATCGTGACGCCGTCAAGGCGGTGCTGCCTTACGGCAATGGCGAAGTCAAACTTCTTGAAGGTGGCCTCGATATTGAAAAGCCGGATGGCAGCGGCGTGACGATTATGGCAAATGCTGCCATCATTGTGTCCTTCGATATGGAACGGGTGGAGGCAAGCGGGTCCGGTGCCACCAAGCCGGATGCCCAGACGCAGGGAGCAGAGAAATGAAGCGGCTGATCCTTGAAATGGGCATGGGCGTCGATCTTTATGGCGGTGATTACACCAAGGCCGCATGCCGCGCTGTACGCGATGCCATTGGCCACAGTTCGCTGTCGCTGTTTCGCTCCTGCGGGTTCAGTCACCGCGAGATGCAGGTCAAGGTCACGATCGGCGTGCAGGAACCCGGCAAGGTAGATGCGGACGCAGTTGCAGAACAGCTGCCACGCGGAAACCCGGTTGTGACGCTGGTGCGTGGCGGGTTGAATGTCGAGGATACGGAACATGGCGATACAATGGTGATTGCGGCTGCCTCGGTTGAGGCATTCCTGCCTGTAGATGCGGATGCGTGGAAAATCAGCATGCCCTCCGATGACGGATAGAACCCCGACAGAGGCGCTGTCCGGTGCCATCGCCGAAATTGTCGTGCCGTCTTCGGGTATCGCGGCTGATATGCCATTTTTTACCAAGACGCTCGGCTTTCGGCTCGACAAGATTTTTCCGGCAGATGATCCGGCGGTTGCCATCTTGTCGGCGCATGGAGTGCGGATAAGGCTTGATGCGACGATTGCCGATCACAGCCGTATCCCCGATTTGCGCCTGCTGGTGAGCGACCCGGCCAGCATTGCTGGCGGTGCGGCTGAAATCACCGCACCCAACGGCATGCGGATTGTCATTGAACAGCGTGACCCGCCTTTGGTCACCCCGCCAACTCAGCACAGCTATATCGTGCGCCGCCTTGCGGATGCGGCCCCCTGGGTGATCGGGCGCGCCGGCATGCATTACCGCGATCTTATTCCTGACCGGCTTGGCGGGTCGATCATCGCCAGCCATATCCGGATTCCCGATGGTGGGCCGGTGCCCGACATGGTGCATTATCACACGGTCGGGTTTCAGCTTATCTTCTGTGTCGCTGGCTGGGTTGATCTGGTCTATGAGGATCAGGGGCCGGAATTTCGGCTGCATGCAGGCGACTGCGTGATTCAGCCACCAGAAATCAGGCACCGGGTTCTGTTTGCTTCAGAAAATATAGAGGTTGTTGAAATCGGCGTACCAGCCGAACATGTCACCACCATCGATCATGAAATGACATTGCCGAACGGGCCCGCCAATCCTGACAGGCGCTTTCAGGGTCAGCGCTTTGTGCATCACCGCGAAGCAGAGGCGATATGGGCAGAGTGGCGTCTGCCGGGCTTTACCGCGCGCGATACCGGTATTGGGGATGGCACCAACGGCGTGGCCGGGGTAACGGTGGCAAAATGGCAGGGCGGTGACAGCGTAACCGCGGTGCATGATTGCGATATATTGTTCGATTTTGTCATGACGGGACGTATGACACTGTCTGTCGAGGGTGAGCCTGATTTTCAGTTGTCCGCCGGTGATGCCTTTGTTGTGCCGCCGGGGAGAGCGGCAAAGTTTCATGGGTGCAGTGACGATCTGGAATTGATGGAAGTGGCATTGCCATCCATCTTTGCCACCCATGCGGGGGCATCCTAGACAAGCATAATGCGCCCCTATGATTTTTTTCTCTATGCCGCCGTTATTTTCGGCTGGTCAACAAGCTGGTATCCGTTAAGCCTGCAGATGGGTGCCGTCGCGCCCGAGGTCTCGCTTGCCTGGCGCTTTTTTGCTGCATCGGCCCTGATGCTGGCCCTTTCACGGTTTCGCGGGATCCGCCTTCGTTACGGACGAGATGCACATCTGGTTTTTGCGGGCCTTGGCGTGCTTTTGTTTTCGACCAATTTTGCTCTTTTCTACAATGCCAGCCTGTTCGCTGCCTCGGGTTTGCTGGCAGTCATCCTGTCCACCTCATCGCTGATCAATGTGTTGATGGTGGCGGTGGTCAGCCGGGCGCCGCCGAACGGTATGCAGCTTGTTGCGTCTGTGACCGGGCTGTGCGGGCTGGGATTGATTTTTGCGCCAGAACTTCAGGTCTCGTCGACTGTCGGGCTGGCACTGCTTTTTGGCGGGGCCGGAACGATCAGCTTTTGTGTTGGCAATCTGATGTCAGCGGCCACGCAGAAACGTGGCATCCATGTGTTTGCATCGACAAGCTGGGGCATGGTCTATGGCACGGTTTTCATGGTGCTCGTCTCTCTGGTGCGCGGGCATGAATTCATCATCGATCCGACCGTCACCTATCTTGGCAGCCTTGCCTGGCTGGTTGTGATCTCATCGGTGCTGGCTTTCGTGAGCTATCTCAGCCTGATCGGGCGAATCGGGCCGGGGCGTGCGGCCTATGCCACTGTGATCTTTCCGGTATTTGCGCTGCTGATCTCGGCGAATTTTGAAGGCTTTGAATGGACATGGCTGGCGCTGGCCGGACTGGCGCTGGTGATGGCTGGCAACATGATCATGATACGCGCGCGCGGGTGACGCAGCCTCTAGGGCGCTGACAGAATGTCAGTGATAGGAATAGCTGGTTACGGCCAGTGATCCTGCTGCCATGGCCAGCGTGGCACCAAGCGTCAGAATGTGCCGCAGCCGCATATACCATCCTGGCAACAGCCCGGCTTCCCATGCGCGGTAGTCCACGCCCCAGGCCAGCAAAAAACCCGGGATCAGCGCCAGCAAGGTCATCTCTGAATCCAGCAATACCACCATCGGCCAGGCATATATGGCCGGTACGACTGACCATACAAAATACCGCTGCGGGCGGGCGTCCTGCATCGCAAGGCCCCAATGCACAGCCCCAATAAAGCTGAGAATGATGCCGCCATAGATGCCGCAGGCCATAATCGCCAGCAAGTTCCAGGGCGAAACACCGCTATGCGCAGCACCAGCACACAGGAAAAACGGGATCAACCCGCCAAATCCCATCAGATTGGCCAGCCCCGGTGCCTCTGTTTCGTCTTTCAGTGCCGCTTTATCGGTGGGCAGATCTGCAGCCTCTTTGGTATCGGGATCAGTCATTGCGGCTCCTTGTGATCCGGGTCAGTGCCAGCATCAAGTGCCGTGCCGGGGGCGGCACGGTCTCGCGTTGCCAGCGCCAGTGTCGCCACCCCGACCAGAACAATCATACCGCCGACGATCTCTGATACGGTCATCGCCTCGCCCAGGAAAATCCACGGCCAGATCGGACCAAGAACGCTTTCCACAAGCACCAGAAGGCTGACCTCGGCGGCTGGTACATAGCCAGTGCCCCATGTGACCAGCGCAATACCAATGCCGATGGTGAAGGCACCCATGAACATCGTCAACGCCAGATCGTACCCGGAAATGCCAACACCCTTGCCAAACAGCAGGGCCGATACGCCAGCCAGAATGATGGTGAAGACACCGCCAAGAAACGTCCCGCCAAGGACATCAGTCCGGCCGCTGCGACGCGCCAGCACCAGCATGATGGCAAAGGTCAGGGCCGATGCCAGCGCAAACATGTTGCCAGTGGTTTTGCCAAGGGTGAAGCCGTCGCCGATCATCAGGATCACACCGACAAGTGCCAGCGCCATGGCCGGCCATGTCAGCCGGTGCGGACGCTCGCCAATCCATAGCCAGCCGACAATCGCAGCAAAGAATGGTGACAGGCTCAACAACAGCAATGCCGACGCCACCGATGTCAGCAGCATCGCATAGACATAGGTTGAAAAAGCGATGGCCAGCATCACGCCGATAGCCATGTCAGTGCGATCGAGACTTGCCAGAAAGGCCAGCGGGGCCTGTTTGCGGCGCAGGCAGGCGACAAGGGCCACCATGGCCGCCAGCGTCATCGACCGATAGAACAGGATCACCATGCCGTCTTCGGTGTCCAGAAGACGCATGACAAGGCCGACAAAGCTCATACAGCTTGCCCCCGTCATGATCAGCAGCATTGCGGCGTTACGCGACATCCCGTTCTACCCTGTTAACAGCCGTGACCAGCGCAACCCTGCCGTCATCATGACCAGTCGTCATCATTAACCGTTCTGTAACAACCTTTGGCGGGTGAAGTCCATCAGCTTTAAAGGTTTGCGACTGCCCGGTCTGCGCGGCGGCTGCGGTTGCGCCGATTTACCTTTCGCCTCTGCCCGCGGCTTGGTAGGCATGCAGCTGATATACACAATCTTGAACTGGCTGTTTGCATGTGCATGTCCCGGTCACCGTCAATCTTCATCTTGGCACTGCTGGCAGCCCTGTTGGGAGGGTGCTCAACGATGCCTGACTATTCCTTTTCGTCGCAGTTTGATCCGGTCAGCAAGACGTTCCAGCATGATAAGGGGCATCGCCACCACAAGGGCTTTTTCGACGTGCTTGGCCTTGCCGGGCGCTTTATGACGCGTGAGGCTGATCCGGCTGAAACACAAGGCTTTCCGGTGATGTCGGCCGCAGACAATGCAGCGCCCGGCAAGGCCGATGATGCGGTGACATGGATCGGGCATGCCACATTGCTGTTCGAGCATGCGGGCAAGACAGTGCTGACCGATCCGATGTTTTCCGAGCGTGCCTCGCCGGTGTCATTCAGCGGGCCAAAGCGGGTGGTGCCGCCGGCGCGCCAGCTGGGCGGGCTGCCGGACATCGATCTGGTGGTGATTTCGCACGCGCATTATGATCATCTGGACATGCCAACCCTGCGCCAGCTGGCGGCGCTGCAGCCTGACATAACCGTCATCGCCCCATTGGGCGTCGGGCGTTATGTGCGCGAAGCCGGTTTTACGGATGTGAGGGAACTTGACTGGTGGCAGGCTGCCGAGCTGCCGGGCATGACGGTGACAGCGACCCCGTCGCGGCATTGGAGCTCGCGTTCATTCTTTGATCGCAACAAGACATTGTGGGCCGGGTTCATGATCCGCTTTGCCGACGATTTTCAGTTCTACTTTGCCGGCGATACCGGCTACAGCACAGATTTTGAGGAAACACGGAACCGGCTGGGTGAGGCGGATCTTGCAGCGATCCCCATCGGGGCTTATGAGCCGCGTGATTTTATGGTCGAGTCGCATTGCACACCCGAGGAAGCTGTGCAGATTTTTCGCGATCTTGGCGCGCGCCGTGCGGTGGCCATCCACTGGGGTACGTTCAAGCTGACACTGGAGCCGCTTGCCGAGCCGCCCGTGCGCCTTGATCAGGCGATGCGCGATGCCGGTCTGGACACCGCAGATTTCCGGGCGCTGACGCATGGCGAACGCTGGGTTTTCTGATATTTACCACACGCCGGTCACCTGATTGCAGTTGTGCGGCAGGGGGTGGCATTTTATCTCGCTTTACGGGTGCCGGTTTCCCTTGCTTTTGGGGGATGGCTGAATTATTCAAGCTTAGGTTTTCCCAACCGAAACGGAGAGCCAGGTGCCTGAGCTTTTATCCGAATATCTGCCGATTGCGGTGTTTTTTGCTATCGCCCTCGGTCTTGCCATAGCGTTGGTTGCCGGATCGTTGATTCTTGGCAATCAGCGGCCTGACGACGAGAAGATGGCCGCATATGAATGTGGCTTTGATGCGTTCGATGATTCGCGCCGTCAGTTTGACGTGCGCTTTTACCTCGTCGCGATCCTTTTCATCATTTTTGATCTGGAAGTGGCGTTCCTTTTCCCATGGGCGGTTTCGCTCGGCGGGATCGGAATGTTCGGGTTCTGGTCAATGATGATCTTCCTTGCTGTTCTTACGGTCGGGTTCATTTATGAGTGGAAGAAGGGAGCCCTGGAATGGGAGTGATTGACCCCCGCACCGCGCCACCGATCGGGCCAGGCCCCGAGCAGGACGCCATTTTGAAGGCTGTTGGTGATGAGATCACCAATCGCGGTTTCGTTATCGCCAGTGCCGACAAGCTGTTCAACTGGGCGCGGTCAGGATCATTATGGCCGATGACCTTCGGGCTTGCCTGCTGCGCTGTCGAGATGATCCATTCAGCATCCAGCAGATATGACATGGACCGGTACGGCATGCTGTTTCGGCCCAGCCCGCGCCAGTCAGACGTGATGATCGTTGCCGGCACCCTGACCAACAAGATGGCGCCCGCCTTGCGTCGGGTTTATGACCAGATGCCAGAGCCGCGCTGGGTCCTGTCCATGGGGTCTTGCGCCAATGGTGGCGGGTATTACCACTATTCATATGCAGTGGTGCGTGGATGTGATCGCATTGTGCCGGTTGATGTCTATGTGCCGGGCTGCCCGCCAACCGCAGAAGCGCTGATCTACGGAATGCTGCAGCTGCAGAAGAAAATCAAACGCACCGCGACCATCGCGCGCGGATAGCGGCCAATATTCGACGGCCTGTCGTTGCGGCGGCAGGGCCAAAAGGCTGACAGTGACCCCCGGTGCCTGGGTTACGCTGGCAGACAAAACCACAGGCACCTTGTTGCCCGTCGGCATGACGCCCGGCGGCGGTTAATTGATGGCCCTTAGACGGGTAACGGGAACAGGTGCATGACCGAGGCCACCGAAACATCTGAAACAGGCATTGCTGATGTGCCAAGCCCGCAGGCGTTGATGATTGATCATCTGCGCAATCTGCTGGGAGACATGCTCGAGGACGCGTCGGTTCATCAGGGTCAGATCGTCCTGCGGACAGGTGTTACCTCTATCGTTGCAACGCTGACGGCCCTGCGCGATGACCAGCACGCTGCTTTCAACCAGATGATTGATCTGACAGCCGTTGACTATCCAGAGCGTCCGGACCGGTTTGAAATGGTCTATGTGCTGCTGTCGATGCGCAACAATATGCGCATGCGCGTTATGGTCAGCGTCGGCGAGGGGCAGGCGGTGCCATCCATTACCCAGGTCTATTCATCGGCCAACTGGCCGGAGCGCGAGGCGTGGGACATGTTCGGCATCTTTTTTGCCGGCCATCCCGATTTGCGGCGCTTGCTGACAGACTATGGCTTTGAAGGCCATCCGCTGCGCAAGGATTTTCCTCTGACCGGCCATGTGGAGGTCAGATATGACGACACATTGCGCCGCGTCGTGAATGAGCCTGTCAGTCTGGTTCAGGAATTTCGTGATTTTGATTTTCTCAGCCCGTGGGAAGGTATGCAGGCCAATATCCCGGGCGATGAAAAAGCCAGCAAGGACGGGTGAGGGAACAGACCATGGCAGAGATGCAGATCAAACCCATCACCATGAATTTTGGCCCGCAGCATCCGGCAGCGCACGGCGTTTTGCGTCTTGTGCTGGAAATGGATGGTGAGGTGATTGAGCGCGCCGACCCGCATATCGGGCTGCTGCATCGCGGTACCGAAAAGCTGATTGAGCACAAAACCTATCTTCAGGCGCTGCCATATTTCGACCGGCTGGATTACGTATCGCCAATGAATCAGGAACATGCCTGGGCGCTGGCCGTTGAAAAGGCGGTCGGGATCGAGGTGCCGCTGCGCGGCCAGTATATCCGCGTCCTGTATTGCGAGATCGGCCGTATCCTGAACCATGTGATGAACCTGACAACCTTTGCCATTGATGTGGGCGCGATGACGCCGCTTCTGTGGGGGTTTGAGGAACGCGAACAGCTGATGGGCTTTTATGAGCGCGCCTGCGGTGCCCGTCTTCACGCTGCCTATTTCCGCCCTGGCGGTGTGCATCAGGATTTGCCTGACGGGCTGCTGGACGAGATCGGTGACTGGGCTGAGCGCTTTCCAAGCTTTGTCAGCGATATGGAAACCCTGCTGACCGAGAACCGTATTTTCAAACAGCGGACGGTCGATATCGGGGTGATTACCGAGGAAGCGGCGCTTGATCTGGGCATGACCGGCCCGTGCCTGCGCGCCAGCGGTGTGGCCTGGGATTTGCGCAAGTCGCAGCCCTATGATGTCTACAGCGAGATGGATTTCGACATTCCGGTAGGCAAGACCGGCGATTGCTATGCACGGTATCTGGTGCGTATCGAGGAAATGCGCCAGTCGCTGCGGATCATTCGCCAATGTATCGACAATATGCCTGACGGTCCGGTTCTGGCCGAAAACAACAAGGTGACCCCGCCAAAGCGCGGCGATATGAAGAATTCGATGGAAGCACTGATCCATCACTTCAAGCTGTACACTGAAGGCTTTCATGTTCCCGAAGGCAACAGCTATACCGCTGTTGAAGCACCAAAAGGCGAATTCGGCGTCTATCTGGTTGCTGACGGGTCGAATAAACCTTACCGGTGCAAGATTCGCGCGCCGGGCTTTTACTTCATGGCGGCTGTAGATTACCTGTCGCGCGGCCATATGCTGGCAGATTCGGTGGCGATCATCGGATCGCTTGACGTTGTTTTTGGTGAGATTGACAGATGAGCATCGACGCCCGTATCGCTGATGACCAGCCCGACAGCTTTGCCTTTACCAAGGAAAACGAAGCTGAGATCAAAAGGATCATCGCCAAATATCCGAAAGGCAGGCAGGCCAGTGCGGTGATGCCACTGCTGGATCTGGCCCAGCGACAGCATGATAACTGGATCCCGATGAGGGCTATTGAACTGATCGCCAACAAGCTGGACATGGCCGAAATTCGCGTGCTGGAAGTGGCGACCTTCTACACGATGTATAATCTGAAACCGGTCGGTAAATATTTCCTGCAAGCCTGCACAACCACACCGTGCTGGCTGCGTGGGTCGGATTCGATGATGCGCTGCATCAAGGACCGCTATGGCATTGCGTCAGGCGAAACCTCGGATTGCGGGCGTTTCACCTTGCTTGAGGTGGAATGCCTCGGCGCGTGTGTGAATGCGCCGATCCTGCAGGTGAATGACGATTTCTACGAAGATCTGGATTATGCCAGCACCGGTGCGCTGCTGGATTCACTCGAAGCGGATGCACCATTGCCTGTTGGTTCGGTATCAGGCCGGTCAGGCTCCGAGGCAGATGGCGGTGCAACAAGTCTTGCCGCCCTGAAGCCGGCGGAATAGGGAGGGACGAATGCTGAAAGACGAAGATCGCATTTTCACCAATCTCTATGGATGGGCCGATCCCGGTCTGGCCGGAGCAAAAAAGCGTGGTGACTGGTCAAATACGGCCAAAATTCTGAAGCTTGGCCATGATGAAATTGTCGAGCGGGTCAAGGCATCCGGCTTGCGCGGGCGCGGCGGTGCCGGGTTTCCGACGGGCCTGAAATGGTCTTTCATGCCCAAGGAAGTTGGCGACCGCCCGCATTTTCTGGTGGTGAATGCCGATGAATCAGAGCCCGGCACATGCAAGGACCGCGATATCATTCGCAATGATCCGCACAAGCTGCTGGAAGGCTGTGTCATTGCCGGTTTCGCGATGCGGGCGCATGCAGCCTACATCTATATCCGCGGCGAGTTCGTGAATGAGGCGCGCCGTCTGCAGTCAGCCATTGATGAGGCATATGCAGCGGGTCTTCTGGGCGATAATGCCGCGAAATCGGGCTGGAAGTTCGATATCTATCTGCATCGCGGTGCCGGGGCCTATATCTGCGGTGAGGAAACCGCGTTGATTGAATCCCTTGAAGGCAAAAAGGGCCAGCCGCGCCTGAAGCCGCCATTTCCGGCTGGCGCAGGTCTGTATGGCTGTCCGACCACGGTCAATAACGTTGAATCGATTGCTGTCGTGCCAACCATTCTGCGGCGCGGCGCTGACTGGTTTGCCGGTCTTGGCAAGGACAATAATACCGGATCGAAACTCTTCTGCATCTCGGGCCATGTGAACCGGCCTTGCAATGTTGAAGAGGAAATGGGCATTCCGCTGCGCGATCTGATCGAAAAGCATGCGGGCGGTGTACGTGGCGGCTGGGACAATTTGCTGGCAGTGATACCTGGCGGGTCATCCACTCCGCTGTTGCCGCAGGATGTCTGCAGCACCATCACCATGGATTTTGATGCGCTGAAAGATGCCGGTACCGGCCTTGGTACAGCTGGCGTGATCGTGATGGACAAGAGCACCGATATCGTCAAGGCGATCTCGCGCCTGTCCTATTTCTACAAGCATGAATCCTGCGGTCAGTGCACCCCGTGCCGTGAAGGCACCGGCTGGATGTGGCGGATGATGGAACGCCTTGTCAGGGGTGAGGCCGAGATCCACGAGATCGACACGCTGGAACAGGTAACGCGTCAGGTTGAAGGCCATACCATCTGCGCGCTGGGTGATGCTGCGGCCTGGCCAATTCAGGGGCTGATCAAGAATTTCCGGCCGGAAATCGAGCGCCGGATCGTTGCGCACCGTGCTGCAAGCGCGGTCGAAGCTGCGGAATAGGGGACAGGAAAATCATGCCAAAGCTGACAGTGAATGGTGTTGAGGTAGAGGTCGAGAACGGCGCCACTGTTCTTCATGCCTGCGAGGAAGCTGGCGTTGAAGTGCCGCGTTTCTGCTATCATGATCGCCTGTCCATTGCCGGCAATTGCCGGATGTGTCTTGTCGATATGGAACGCGCGCCAAAGCCGGTTGCGTCATGTGCAATGCCGGCTGGCGACGGCATGGTCATCCGCACCGATACGGACCGGGTCAAGAAGGCCCGCGAAGGGGTGATGGAATTTCTGCTGATCAATCATCCTCTGGACTGCCCGATCTGTGACCAGGGCGGCGAATGTGATCTGCAGGATCAGGCGATGGGCTATGGCTATGATGCCTCGCGCTATGAAGAGAACAAGCGCGCTGTCGAAGACAAGAATATGGGCCCGCTGATCAGCACCACGATGACGCGCTGCATCCATTGCACGCGCTGTGTCCGCTTTGCGACTGAAATTGCCGGTGTGCCGGAACTGGGGGCGATTGGCCGTGGTGAATCGATGGAAATCACCACCTATCTTGAAAAAACACTGGTGTCCGAGCTGTCGGCCAATGTGATTGATCTGTGTCCGGTGGGCGCGCTGACCTCAAAGCCCTATGCCTTTGCTGCCCGTCCATGGGAATTGAGCAAGACTGAATCCGTCGATGTCATGGATGCGGTTGGCAGCAATATCCGTGTCGATGCACGCGGGGCGCAGGTGATGCGGGTTCTGCCGCGACTGAACGAAGACATCAACGAGGAGTGGATTTCCGACAAGACCCGTTATGCAATCGACGGGTTGCGCCGCCAGCGTCTTGACCGCCCGTATATGCGGGGACGCGATGGCAAGCTTGCGCCGGCAAGCTGGGATGATGCCTTTTCGGCCATTTCAGCAAAGATGAAGAAGGCAAAACCGAAAGCCGTGGCTGCCATTGCCGGTGATCAGTGCGATGCGGAATCAATGTTTGCGCTGAAGATGATGATGGGCAAGCTTGGCAGCGGCCATATCGATTGCCGTCAGGATAGCGCAAAGATCGGCGGCGCACGGTCCGGTTACCTGTTCAATTCTACCATTGCCGGTATTGATGATGCCGACGCGCTGCTGATCATCGGCAGCAACCCGCGTATCGAGGCAGCGGTGCTGAATGCCCGTATTCGCCGCAACTGGCTGGCCACGCGCCTGCCTGTCGCCGTCATCGGGCCGAAGAATGATCTGACCTATGATGCGCTGCATCTCGGTGATGATCCGGCGCTGCTTGATGATGTGCTGAGCGGAAAATCGAAATTTGCTGCCAAGCTGAAAAAGGCAAAGCGCCCGATGGTCATTGTCGGGATGGGTGCGCTGACGCGTTCTGACGGGGCTGCCATTCTTGGCAAGGCGCGTGACATTGCCGATGCCTATGGTGTTGTTGGCGGTGGCTGGAACGGGTTTAACATTCTGCACACGGCAGCCGCACGCGTTGGCGGACTTGATCTTGGCTTCACGCCTGATCGCGGCGGGCTGGATGTGGCTGGCATGTACAAGGCGGCAGAGGCTGGCGAACTGGATGTTGTGTGGCTGATGGGCGCTGACGAGATTGATCACGCGCGTCTGTCCAAGGCGTTTGTTGTCTATCAGGGACATCATGGTGATCGCGGTGCGCATCATGCGGATGTCGTGTTGCCGGGCGCGGCCTATACCGAAAAGGATGGTATTTATGTGAATACCGAAGGGCGGGTTCAATATGCCAGCCGCGCCGCCTTTCCGCCGGGTGAAGCGCGTGAAGACTGGGCGATTATTCGCGCGATGGCAGCCCGTCTTGGCATCAATCTGGGATTTGACTCGCTGGATGACCTGCGTGAGAGCCTGTATGAGGCTGTTCCGCATTTTGCCGCGCGTGATGAGGTGGTATCTGCAAAATGGGCAAAGTTTGGCGGACGCAGCAAGCTGACAGCTGCAGCCATCGATTCGGCGCTGGACGGGTTTTACATGACCTGCGCCATCAGCCGGGCATCAGAAACAATGGGTCAGTGCATGATGGCGCTTGCCGAAGATGGCGTGCGGGACGCGGCGGAGTAGCGACATGGAATTTCTGACCAACAGCTATGTCATCGAACTTGCCTGGATCGTGGCGAAAATCATGGTGGTGGTGGGCCCGCTGTTGATAGCGGTTGCCTATCTGACACTTGCCGAACGTCGGGTGATCGGCTTTATGCAGTTGCGCAAGGGGCCGAATGTTGTTGGTCCGTTTGGCCTGTTCCAGCCCTTTGCCGATGCGCTGAAGCTGATGGTCAAGGAAACCATTCTGCCAGCTGGAGCGAACAAGGTCGTGTTCATGCTGGCGCCGATGTTGACCTTCATTCTGGCACTTGTTGCCTGGGCGGTGATCCCGTTTGGTGAAGGTCTTGTTATTGCCGATATCAATGTCGGCATTCTGTATCTGTTCGCGATTTCCTCGCTTGGGGTTTACGGCGTGATCATGGCGGGGTGGGCCAGTAATTCCAAATACGCGTTTCTGGGGGCCTTGCGCTCGGCGGCGCAGATGGTCTCCTACGAAGTGTCAATGGGTCTGGTTATCATCAATGTGCTGGTGTGTGTGGGTTCATTGAACCTGACAGCGATTGTTGAGGCACAGCGCGGCATGTGGTTTGCGCTGCCGTTGTTGCCGATGTTTCTCGTCTTCTTCATCTCGACACTGGCCGAGACAAACCGCGCGCCCTTTGATCTGCCCGAAGGTGAGTCCGAGCTGGTGGCCGGTTATTTCGTCGAGTATTCCTCGATGAGCTTTGCGCTCTTCTTCCTTGGTGAATATGCCAACATGATCTTGATGAGCGGCATGACAACCGTACTGTTCCTTGGTGGCTGGTTGCCACCGTTCGATATCTGGCCGCTGAACATCGTGCCGGGACCGATCTGGTTCATTCTCAAGGTGATGCTGCTGCTGTTTGTCTTCTTGTGGGTGCGGGCGACCACACCGCGCTATCGCTATGACCAGTTGATGCGGCTTGGCTGGAAGGTCTTCCTGCCGTTTTCGCTGATCTATGTGGTGCTGACATCAGGCTTTCTTCTGTGGACCGGCAATCTGCCGACGGTCGCCGGTTAGGCAAGGGAATTTCCAATGAGTGCAATGGTAAACAGTCTGCGTTCGTTTCTGCTGCTGGAGCTTGGCAAGGGCCTGTTCCTGACGTTGAAATATTTCTTCAAGCCGAAAGTGACGATCAACTACCCCTATGAGAAGGGAACGCTGTCACCGCGATTCCGCGGCGAGCATGCGTTGCGCCGCTATCCGAATGGGGAAGAGCGCTGCATCGCCTGCAAGCTGTGTGAAGCAGTGTGCCCGGCACAGGCCATCACCATCGAGGCGGAACCGCGCGATGATGGCAGCCGCCGTACGACGCGCTATGACATCGATATGACCAAATGCATCTATTGCGGTTTCTGTCAGGAAGCCTGTCCGGTAGATGCCATTGTTGAGGGGCCGAACTTCGAATTCGCCACCGAGACACGCGAAGAACTGTACTACGACAAGGACAAGCTCCTTGCGAATGGCGACCGCTGGGAAACCGAGATTGCCCGCAATCTGGCAGCGGACGCGCAGTGGCGCTAGAACGCGCTGCGGCGAGGGGGGATATAACATTGACCATGAATACCAAAACCTGCGGGTTGGCATGGTGTGCAGCCATGATCGGCAGCCATAAGGGGAGGGCGCGATGATTGAGGCGCTGTTCTTCTATATGTTTGCCGGCGTGATGCTGGCGGCTGGCACGATGGTTGTGATATCCCGCAACCCTGTCTATTCGGTGCTGTTTCTGATTCTGGCCTTTTTTAACGCCGCGGGTCTGTTCGTCCTGATCGGTGCGGAATTCATCGCCATGCTTCTGGTGGTCGTCTATGTCGGCGCTGTGGCGGTGCTGTTCCTGTTTGTGGTGATGATGCTGGACATCAACTTCGCCGAGATGCGCGCAGGTTTTCAGAAATATCTGCCGCTGGGACTGGCTGTTGGCGGCATTCTGGTGTTTGAACTGGTGGCCGCTGTTTACGGCGATGCCTTTGACGGGGTGACCCTGCCGGCAGCAACGGATATCAGCAACACGCGGGCGTTGGGCAACGTTCTCTACACCAAATATATCTATCTGTTCCAGGTTGCCGGGCTGATCCTTCTGGTTGCCATGATCGGGGCCATTTCACTGACTATGCGGCGGCGTGTCGGTGTACGCCGTCAGGTGATTGCCGAGCAGAATATGCGGCGGCGTGACGAGACGGTTGAGGTTGTCGATGTGCCGGTTGGCGCGGCGGCCCGCACCATCTCCACCGTTGTTGCCAGCAAGCGCGAGGGTTAGGGCATGCTTGAACTTTCACTGAACCATTACCTTGCGGTCTCGGCCATTCTGTTTGCCCTTGGTGCGTTCGGGATTTTCCTGAACCGAAAGAATGTCATCACCATCCTGATGTCGATCGAACTGATGCTGCTGTCCGTTAATATCAACATGGTCGCCTTTTCCGCCTATAACGGCGATCTTGAAGGCCAGATATTCTCGCTGTTCATTCTTACCGTTGCCGCTGCCGAAGCGGCGATCGGCCTTGCCATTCTCGTTGTTTTCTTCCGCAACCGCGGATCGATTGCGGTCGAGGATGTGAACATGATGAAAGGCTAGGCTGGCATGTACGCCTCGATTGTTTTTCTGCCCCTGTTTGGCGCCATCATTGCTGGCATCCTGAGCCTTGGAAACAGGGATCGCGCGGCCGAGCTGGTGACTGTCACCGGTCTGTTGCTGTCGCTGCTGTTTTCGATTATCGCCTTCGCCCAGGTTGCCATTGGAGGCCAGCCGATCACCATTGATATCGCGCGCTGGATTGTTTCGGGCGATTTTGAGGCGATGTGGCGGTTACGCTTTGACACCCTGACCGCGGTCATGCTGATTGTGGTGACCGGCGTGTCATCGATGGTTCATATCTATTCGATTGGCTATATGTCGCATGATAATGCGCGGGCCCGCTTCATGGCGTATCTCAGCCTGTTCACCTTTGCCATGCTGATGCTGGTCACCGCCGATAATCTGGTGCAGCTGTTCTTCGGCTGGGAAGGTGTTGGTGTTGCCTCATATCTGCTGATCGGTTTCTGGTACAAAAAGGAAAGTGCACACACGGCCGCGATGAAGGCCTTCGTCGTCAACCGTGTTGGTGATTTCGGTTTCGCGCTTGGCATCCTTGCGGTCTACCAGATTTTCGGGTCTGTCCAGTTTGATGATATTTTCGCCAATGCGGCGGCGATGCGCTACACCGAGATCGGGTTCCTTGGTCAGGCCATGCCCGCGCTTGAGGTTGCCGGTATCCTGCTGTTCATCGGTGCGATGGGCAAATCGGCCCAGCTTGGCCTTCACACATGGCTTCCTGATGCGATGGAAGGCCCGACACCTGTATCCGCGCTGATTCACGCCGCGACAATGGTTACGGCCGGCGTCTTTATGGTCTGCCGGTTGTCGCCAATGCTTGAATATGCGCCGCTGTCGCTGGATATCATCACTGTTGTCGGGGCGTTGACCGCCATCTTTGCCGCCACGGTCGGCTTTACGCAATTCGATATCAAGCGCGTGATTGCCTATTCGACATGTTCGCAGCTTGGCTACATGTTCTTTGCTGCTGGTGTGTCTGCCTATCCGGCGGCCATGTTTCACCTGACAACACACGCCTTTTTCAAGGCGCTGCTGTTCCTTGGCGCCGGCTCGGTGATCCACGCCATGTCAGATGAGCAGGATCTGCGCAATATGGGCGGGATCTGGCGCAAGATTCCGGTCACCTATGTGATGATGTGGGTTGGCTCTCTGGCCCTTGCCGGCTTCCCGTTCTTTGCCGGCTTCTATTCCAAGGACATGATCCTCGAGGCAGCTTTTGCCGCCCATACACCCGTTGGCAATATGGCGTTCTGGCTTGGGTGTCTGGCCGCCTTCCTGACTGCCTTCTATAGCTGGCGCCTGCTGATCATGGCGTTCCATGGCAAGCCGCGGGCCTCGGAAGAGGTGATGTCGCATATCCATGAATCACCACTGGTCATGACAGTGCCGCTGTTTGTTCTGGCGGTAGGGGCGATTTTCTCGGGCTGGCTGGGTTATGAATTGTTTGTCGGACACGATATGGCCGCCTTCTGGGGCGATTCGATTTTCATTCTGCCTGAGCATCACGCCATGGAGCACGCGCATCATGTGCCGACCTGGGTCAAGCTGTTGCCGGTGGGGCTGGCCACATCGGGCGTGGTGATTGCCGTGCTGTGCTATGCCGTCTGGACGGGCGTTCCGGCGGCCATGGCGCGGACCTTTTCACCGATCCACAAGTTCTTTTTCAACAAGTGGTATTTTGACGAGCTGTACGACATCCTGTTTGTTCGTCCGGCCGTGCGCTTTGGTGCGTTCCTGTGGCAACGCGGTGACCGCGATGTGATTGACGGGTTTGGTCCTGATGGCATGTCGGCGATGGTTGTGCGGGTGTCAGCATTTGCTGCACGGCTGCAGTCCGGCTTCGTGTTCCATTATGCCTTTGCCATGCTGATCGGTGTGGTCGTGCTGGTCACGTGGTATTACCTGCGCTTCGGGGGACTTTAGGCGATGATTGAAAACTGGCCTTTGCTGACGATCATCACATTCCTGCCGATGATCGGCGTCCTGTTTCTGTTGATGATACGCGGTGATGAGGCGTCTGTTACCCGCAACGCGCGCCATGTTGCGCTGTGGGTCAGCGGCTTTACCTTCATCATCTCGCTGGCGCTGGTATTTGGTTTTGACAGCACCAGCAGCGGCTATCAGTTTGAGGAAAATCGCGCCTGGCTGCCCGCTGTCGGTATCAGCTATCATCTGGGTGTTGATGGCATTTCGATGCCTTTCATCCTGCTGTCGACATTGCTTTCACCGCTGGCAATTCTGGCCAGCTGGAAGGCCATCACGCACCGCGTTCGCGAATATATGATCGCCTTCCTCGTGCTTGAAACGATGATGATTGGCATGTTTGCCTCGCTGGACATGCTGATGTTCTATCTGTTCTTCGAAGGGGTGCTGATCCCGATGTTCCTGATCATCGGGGTGTGGGGCGGTGGACGGCGCGTCTATGCAGCCTTCAAGTTCTTCCTCTATACGCTGCTTGGCTCGGTCCTGATGCTGGTCTGCATGCTTGCCATGTATCTGGATGCGGGCACGACCGATATTCCGGCACTGACCGCGCACAGCTTTGCTGCCGGTGTGCAAACCTGGTTGTTCATCGGTTTTCTTGCGTCCTTTGCGGTCAAGGTACCAATGTGGCCGGTTCACACCTGGCTTCCCGATGCCCATGTCGAGGCACCTACAGCCGGTTCGATGATTCTTGCCGGAGTGTTGTTGAAAATGGGTGGATACGGCTTCATCCGGTTTTCGCTGCCGATGTTCCCGTTGGCGTCTGAAATGTTTGCGCCGCTGATTTTTGCCCTGTCGATCATCGCCATTGTCTATACATCGCTGGTTGCGCTGGCGCAGTCGGACATGAAAAAGCTGATTGCCTATTCCTCGGTGGCGCATATGGGGTTTGTGACCATCGGCATTTTCACGCTGACCGAACAGGGTGTTGCCGGTGCGATGTTCCAGATGATCAGCCATGGTCTGGTGTCGGCGGCGTTGTTCTTTTGCGTTGGTGTTGTCTATGACCGGCTTCACACACGCGATATCAGCGCCTATGGCGGGGTTGCCGCGGTCATGCCGCGCTATGCCGTGTTCTTCATGTTCATGATGCTGGCTTCGGTCGGTCTGCCGGGAACAAGCGGGTTTGTCGGCGAAATGCTGGTTCTTGTTGGCGCGTGGAAAGCCAGCAGCTGGGTTGCTTTCTTCACGACCACCGGACTGGTTCTGGGTGCAACCTACATGTTGTGGCTTTATCGCCGGGTGATGTTCGGCACGATTGAAAGTGCCGATGTTGGTGCCATGGAACGGATCAGCCGCCGTGAGGTGCTGATTTTCGCACCTCTGACCGTTCTTGTTCTGTGGTTCGGTATTTATCCCGCTTCGCTGCTCGATGTGATGGCGAACAGCATTCTGGCGGTTCTGGATAATGCGGCGTCTGGCGGCGCCATGGTCATCGCGGGGAGATAGAGCCATGATTGATTTCTCGATGGCTGACATTCTGCCAGCATTGCCTGAAATATTCCTGTCCGGCATGGCGCTGGTATTGGTGCTTGTCGCGGCATTTGGCGGCGAAGGTGCGCAGAATGCGCGACGTGTTACCCAGATTGCGATGGGCAGCATTGTTGTCGCGCTGATCCTCGTGACGGGGGCGTATGGCGGCATGACGCCTGCCTTTGGCGGCATGTATTCGGCTGATGCCTTTAGCGGCTATATGAAAGTTCTGGTGATGCTCGGCACGTTTGCCGCGCTGGCCATGTCTTTGCGTACCGAAGGCGACAGCGACATCAACAAGCCGGAATACAGCCTGCTGATTCTGCTGGCGCTGGTCGGCATGATGTTGATGATTTCGGCTGACAATCTGATGTCGCTTTACATGGCGATCGAATTGCAGTCGCTGCCCCTTTACGTGGTGGCTGCGATGCGGACTAATTCACTGCGTTCATCAGAGGCCGGGCTGAAATATTTCCTTCTCGGCGCGTTGTCTTCCGGCATGCTTTTGTATGGTGCTTCGCTGGTATACGGGTTTGCCGGATCAACCGATTTTGGCCAGATCAGCGCTGCCCTGGCTGGCCGCGATCTGCCACCTGTCTTTATCATTGGCATGGTGTTCATGGTATCCGGTCTTGCCTTCAAGATATCGGCCGCACCGTTCCATATGTGGACACCGGATGTATATGAAGGGTCGCCAACGCTGGTGACAGCGCTGTTTGCAATCGCTCCCAAGGTTGCTGCGATTTCATTGATGATGCGCCTGACCTATGGTGCCTTTGGCGGTATTGCCGACCAGTGGCAGCAGGTGCTGATTGCGCTGTCTGTTGCCTCGATGGTGATTGGCGCGCTTGGCGCGATCATGCAGACCGACATAAAGCGGATGATGGCCTATTCATCGATCGCCCATATGGGATACGCGCTGGCGGGTCTGGCTGCCGGGTCGCCTGATGGGGCAATGGGCGTGATGATCTATATGACCGGCTATGTCTTTATGGGGGCTGGCAGCTTTTCGATTATTCTGCTGATGCGCCGTGACAAGGCAGAGGCAACACGGATTGTCGATCTGAAAGGTCTGTCCCGTACCCATCCGATGCTGGCGCTTGGTTTGCTGGTGATGATGTTTTCGATGGCAGGCATTCCGCCGCTGGCCGGCTTTTTTGGCAAGTGGTATGTGTTTCTTGCCGCAGTGCAGGCGGGTCTGGTGCCATTGGCGGTGATCGGCGTGGTGATGTCGGTGGTTGGTGCCTTCTATTATCTGCGGATCATTCGCCTGATGTATTTCGAAGATACCGATACCCCGCTTGATCCGGGTGTTCCGGCTACCAACCGCGTGGTGCTTGGGGTCAGCCTGGTTGTTGTGTTGCTGTTCTTTGTTGGTCTGGGCAGCCTGCTGGAAGCGGCAGACGGTGCGGCCATGGCGCTTGTGGCGTCTGGCTGAACCATATTGACAGTCCGATGACAGACGAGCTTTCGAAGACTGGCGGCGCTGCCATTACCATTGTTGACAGCGCTACCTCGTCCTCTGACCTTGTCTGGGCTGCTGCTGCACAGGATGCCCCTTCGGGAACCGCCTTTCTTGTTCTTGAACAGACAGCGGGTCGTGGTCGCCGCGGTGCCGGCTGGTCATCGTCGCGCGGCGGCATGTATTTTTCCATGTTGTTGCGCCCGGCAATATCACCGCGTCTGTGGTTTGGCCTGTCATTTGTCGCGGCCTTGGCAATCCGGCAGGAACTGGCACGCTGCCTTGCCACTGTGCCGGTGATGCTGAAATGGCCGAATGATGTGCTGGCTGGTGGTGGCAAACTGTGCGGCATCCTGCTGGAGGCACGCGGCGAGGTGGTGGTGATCGGTACGGGTGTCAATATTGCCCCGGTGGGCGCTTTGCCCGGTGCAAAATTGCCCGCAACGTCGCTGGTACAGCTTGGTGACAACACAACAGACCCGGAAACACTTGCCAGATGTTATGCTGACACCCTGATGTCCCGTGTGATGGCGTATGAAACAGACGGGTTTGATCCGGTCAGGCGGGAATGGCTGTCGCATTGCGCGCATATCGAAGGCATGATGCGGATTGCCAGACCGGAACAGTTGGCGGCGAAGAAGGCTGATGCGGAAAAGGGCGGGACGAACAATATTGTCGAGGGCCGGTTTGCCGGGCTTGGCGCGGATGGTGCCTTGCATCTGATGCAGGACGACGGTGAACGCCATGTTATCACAACCGGTGATGTCGACCTGGTGGGGTGAACTATGTTGCTAGCAATTGATATCGGCAATACCAATGTCGTTCTTGCCTGCGCCGAGGTGGGCCGGAACCTGTTTGAGGACCGCCCGCCGATCTGGCGTCTGGAAACCGATGCAGACAAGAATAGTGCGGATTACGCAGCAGCTATTCGTGACCTTCTGGGGGCAGACAGATGTGCTGCGGTCACCGGTGCGATTGTTGCCAGCGTGGTGCCGGCACTGAGTACAGTTATTTGCGATGCGGTGGCCAGCGCAACCGGACATGTGCCGCTGCTGGTCGGTGATGACGGTGTGGATTTGGGGATTGATATCAATATTGATGAACCGGAACAGGCGGGTGCAGACCGGCTGGTCAATGCGGTCGGGGCACAGGCGCACCATCAGCTGCCGGCAATTGTTCTGGATTTTGGCACCGCGACAACGCTGGATCTGGTTGGCGCAGACGGGGCTTATGAAGGCGGGATTATCGCGCCGGGGGTGGCGCTGTCGATTGATGCGCTGGAGGCGGCAGCCGCCCAGTTGCCGCGGCTGGCCCTGCGGGAATTTGGTGCAGATTTGCCGATCCTTGGAAAAAATACTGTCTCGGCAATGGAATCCGGCATCTTCTGGGGCTATGTAAGCATGATTGAAGGCCTTCTGGCACGGCTTCGCGCAGATTATGGGGATGTATCGATGATCGCCACTGGCGGGCTGGCCGGTCTCTTTTCTGCACACTTGCCGGGGATCAACGCTGTCGACCCCGATCTTACGGTGAAGGGCCTTTTCGAAATCTACGCGCGCAACAGCTCTGCTGCGGCCCGCGCACAGGACGGATGATATATGTATAAACCTTCCGATTTGCTGTTCGTACCGCTTGGCGGCTCCGGAGAGATCGGCATGAACGCCAACCTCTACCATTATGACGGTAGCTGGCTGATGGTTGATCTGGGGATATCCTTTCCCGATGACAGCATGCCGGGCATCGATGTGGTGCTGCCCGATCTGAGCTTCATCGAATCGCGGCGTGACAAGCTTGCCGGACTTGTTCTGACGCATGGTCATGAAGACCATCTCGGGGCGATTCCCTATATGTGGTCAAAGCTCGGATGTCCTGTATATGGCAGTGCGTTCACGCTGGCGCTGCTGCGCCGCAAGCTGGCAGAAAACGGCAACAAATACGATATCCCGCTGATCGAGATGAGCCCCGGTTCTGTGTTTGATATTGGTGCCTTTTCGGTTGAAATGGTCGGTCTGGCGCATTCGATACCTGACCCGACGGCGCTTGCCATCCGGTGCGGTGCCGGCACGTTGCTCCATACCGGCGACTGGAAGTTTGATGCGACCCCCGGGCTTGGCTCGGATACCGACAGCACCCGCCTTGCCGAGATCGGTGACGAGGGTGTTCTGGCGATGGTCGGGGATTCCACCAACGCCATGGTTGAGGGGCGCACCGCGTCAGAGGCCGAGGCCGAAGCGGGTCTGAAGGATGCCATTGCGGCTGCCACGGGGCGTGTTGCTGTGACATGTTTTTCAAGCAATGTTGCCCGTATTCAGTCGATCATCAGGGCAGCGCAGGCCAATGACCGGTCCGTCGCAGTGGTTGGCCGTGCGATCAAGCGGGCAATGTCGGCGGCGCAAGAAGTCGGGTATTTACGCGATCTGCCGGATTTTGTAGCCGAAGGTGATATAGCGCTGTTGCCACGCGAAAATATCGTCATCATCTGCACGGGAACGCAAGGTGAGCCCCGCGCTGCAATGGCCAAAATTGCCGCTGGCACGCATGAATCCGTGTCGCTGGATCCGGGTGACACCGTTATTTATTCTTCGCGTCAGATACCGGGCAACGAGCCTGCCATTGCGCGTGTCCAGGATGCGTTGATCCGGCGCAAGATCCGTCTGGTGACCGACGAGGATGCGCCGGTACATGTGTCAGGTCATCCGTCCCGCGATGAAATGATCGAAATGTATGGCCTGATTCGGCCAAAGATCGCGATCCCCGTGCATGGCACCGCCCGTCATCTGATGGCACATGCCGCGCTTGCCGACAGCTGTCAGGTGCATCAGACGCTGATCCCCGACAATGGTACTGTCATTCGTCTTGTGGACGGGGCCGATGATATTGCTGCCGAAGCCAGCATCATCGATAATGTTCATACCGGTGCCTTGACCCATGAAAAAGGTCAGATCATCGAAATCCAGTCTGATATGATGCGGGCGCGCCGTCGCATGTTGTGGAATGGGGCGGTAACGGCCAGTGTGGTGCTGAACCGCAACGGTGCGTTATGTGCGGCACCCACGGTATCGCAGACCGGCATTGGAGATGAAGAAGCGGCAACAGACTATATCGCCGCTGCCAGCATTGCCATCGAGGACGCGCTTTCAGCCATGGGACGCAGCGACAGGCGCACGGACAAGGCGGTAGAGGATATCACCGGGCAGGCGCTTCGCCGGGTTGCCCGCAGCATGTTTGGCCTGCGTCCGATCGTGCATGTCCATATTCTGCGTCTGAGCAGTGATGACCTGGCCGGCGTGGCCTGAGCAGGAGACATCAATGATCGGAAACATCAATCACATCGCCATCGCCGTGCCGGATGTTGAGGCTGCCGCGACGCGCTGGCGCAGTGCGCTTGGCGCCTCCGTCAGCGCACCGCAGGACTTGCCGGAACATGGCGTGCGGATCGTCTTCGTCAGCCAGCCCAACAGCAAGGTAGAACTGATGGAACCGCTGGGCACCGCATCACCGATCACCGCCTTTCTGGAACGCAATCCGGATGGTGGCATGCATCATATCTGTTACGAGGTGACGGACATCATTGCCGCGCGGGACAGTCTGGTAAATGAGGGGGCGCGCGTGCTTGGCAATGGTGAGCCGAAGACCGGCGCACATGGCAATCCGGTTTTGTTTCTTCATCCAAAGGATTTTTGCGGCACATTGATCGAACTTGAAGAGGTCGGCGGCTGATGGATTTTGTATCAGGCCTCGTTGTCTATCTGTTGTTGTGGTGGTGGATTTTTCTGATGAGCCTGCCATTCGGGGTGCGTACGGCAGATAGTCCCGAAGCAGGTCATGCCGCCTCGGCACCAACCCAGCCCTATCTGTGGCGCAAGATTGCCGCCAGCACGGTGATTGCCGGTATTCTATGCGCAGTGGTCAATCTGGTCATTTCGTCAGGTTTGATCACGCTGGGTCTGCCATCCGGCTAACCTGTCATTGGTCTGGCGCATGCGCAGCGCGGGCCAGTCTTGTTCACGTCCTGGCTGATCGCAGACCTGAACAAAAACCGGACAAAAAAAAGCAAGGCTGACTGCCTTGCCCTTTCTTCAACTTTTGAGCCAAGCTTTACTTGTGCCCACTCTCCCTAAACTCGGTTTTTGGCCCCGATTGTTACTAAAACGTTACGCACGAAAATGTGCCTTGTCGACTAAAAAATATACGAATTTTTCTGTCAGGCCGGTTTTTTTGATATGAACGCAAAGGGCAGGGCAAGACTGATAAATTTGTCGGCGTCGCCACAACGCTATTCATTGGCGTTTTTGCAGGGGTTGAAATCAACGCGCGCTTTACCAATGTGTCTGTCGCAGAGGTTGTTTTCACAGCAAAAGACGGCCAACATCCTGCATCCGCAAGAGGGTTATCTTCGCACGGAGCCCTGAACATGGACGGCAACATGATCACTACTGTATATCTGAGCTCGGATCATGCCGGGATTGAACTGCGTCAGGCAGTTGCCACACATCTTGCGGATGGTGGTTACAAGACGGTTGATCTGGGGCCCCAGGCCGGTGAGTCTGTTGATTATCCTGATTATGGGGCGCGGCTTGCCGAGGCAATGCAGGACGACCCGGCATCGCGCGGGATCGCCATATGTGGCAGTGGTATAGGCATTTCTATTGCGGCCAATCGCTTTGAGTGGGTGCGGGCAGCGCTGGTTAACGAGGTGACGGCAGCACGGTTGTGCCGGGAACATAATGATGCAAATGTCCTTGCCCTTGGCCAGCGGCTGACGGGTATCGCGGTTGCGCTGGATTGTGTTGATACCTTTATGGCAACCCCGTTCGAGGGGGGACGGCACGAACGCCGTGTGAACAAGCTGGGACAGCTGCGCGGCATTAATAACCAAGAGCAGTAAAAACTGAGACCTGAACATTGGCAGGCTACATCCTGCACGAGGAGACAAATTATGGATGATTTCAGAAAACAGAGCGTGATGAACGGCTTCTTTTCAGCATCGCTTGCTGAGTCCGATCCGGCATTGGCCGCAGCCATCGGTGACGAGCTGGTTCGCCAGCAGGACCAGATCGAGATGATTGCTTCTGAAAACATTGTCAGCACGGCGGTGATGGAAGCGCAGGGATCCGTCCTCACAAACAAATACGCCGAAGGCTATTCCGGACGCCGCTATTATGGCGGGTGTGAGCATATCGATGTTGTCGAAACGCTGGCCATTGAACGGGCAAAGGAATTGTTTGGCGCTGCCTTCGTCAATGTGCAACCGCATTCCGGTGCACAGGCGAATCAGGCTGTATTCCTGTCGATGCTCAAGCCTGGCGATACCATTCTGGGCATGTCTTTGGCGGCTGGTGGTCACCTGACACATGGCGCCGCACCAAATCTGTCAGGCAAATGGTTCAATGCTGAACAATATGGGGTGGATGAGGACACCGCGCAGATCGATTTCGATGCGCTGCTGGAACAGGCAAAAGCCTGTAAGCCGAAAATGATTCTGGCTGGTGGCTCAGCCTATCCCCGCACGCTTGATTTTGCAGCTTTCCGCAAGGTGGCTGACGAGGTCGGTGCCTATCTGATGGTTGATATGGCGCATATCTCCGGTCTGGTGGCTGCTGGTCTGCATCCCAATCCTGTTCCGCATGCGCATATCGTAACATCGACAACGCACAAGACACTGCGCGCAGGTCGTGGCGGCATCATCCTGACGAATGATGAGGCGTTGGGCAAAAAGATTAATTCTGCTGTCTTTCCTGGTCTGCAGGGCGGGCCATTGATGCATGCCATCGCTGGCAAGGCGGCTGGATTTGGTGAGGCACTGCGCCCGGAATTCCGTCGCTATACCGAACAGGTCATTCGCAATGCGCAGGTTCTTTCCGAAGGGCTGATCAGCCGCGGTCTGGACATCGTGTCCGGCGGTACCGATACGCATCTGGTGCTGGTTGATCTGCGTCCAAAGGGTCTGACAGGCAATATTTCCGAGGTATCGCTGGAAAATGCAGGTATCACCTGTAACAAGAACGGTGTGCCGTTTGATCCCCAGCCGCCGATGGTGACATCGGGTGTGCGCCTGGGTGCGCCGGCAGGGACCACACGTGGTTTTGGCGAGACAGAATTTACCCAAATCGCCGAGTTTATCGGTGATGTACTGGATGGTCTGGCCAAAAATTCTGACGACAATCAGATAGTTGAGAAAAAAGTCCGTGAAGATGTTCGCGAACTTTGTCGGGCTTTCCCAATCTACTAATAGTGTGTACACTCCCCGCCGCATCAATATGTAGCGTGGCGGTGAAGCATGCTCTGTCCTTTTTGTGGTAGTGAAGATACGCAGGTAAAAGACTCGCGTCCGGCAGAGGATGGCAGTGCCATTCGTCGGCGCCGTCTGTGCGGGGCCTGTGGTGCCCGTTTCACGACCTTTGAACGGGTGCAATTGCGGGAAATCACCATCGTCAAGCGCAGTGGCAGGCGTTCGGTCTTTGATCGTGACAAGCTTGAGCGCTCGTTCCAGATCGCCCTTCGCAAGCGTGATGTGAATGCAGATGATATCGCGCGTTCAATCAACGAGATCGTCCGGCAGATGGAAAGCCATCCTGACGGAGACGTGCCATCTGCGCATGTTGGCGAGTTGGTAATGGCAGCACTGTCAGAACTCGATCAGGTCGCCTATGTCAGATACGCGTCTGTCTACCGCAACTTCCGCGAGGCAAAGGATTTTGAAGCTTTCGTGGAGAAAGAGCTTGGCGATTGAGCCGGACAGACACGACCAGTCTTTACTAAACACGCCGGATAGCCCCGATCAGGATCGACGGTGGATGCAGCTTGCTGTGTCTGCTGCGCGCCGTGCTGAAGGGCGAACAGGTCCGAACCCGCCGGTTGGATGCGTTATTACTGATCAGACTGGCCGGCTTGTTGCTGTGGGTCATACGGCGCGCGGTGGACGCCCGCATGCCGAGACCGAGGCGTTGGCAATGGCCGGCAACGCGGCGCGCGGTGGATGTGCCTATGTCACGCTGGAGCCCTGTTCGCATGAGGGAAAGACTGGCGCGTGCGCTGATGCGCTGATTGCTGCGGGTGTGGTGCGTGTGGTGATCGCTGTGCAGGATCCTGACAGCCGCGTTGACGGGCGCGGTATTGCCCGTCTGCGCGCAGCTGGTGTGCGGGTTGACTGCGGGCTGGCGGCAGAGGCTGCCCACCGGGTGATGGCCGGGTTCCTCTGCCGTGTGCGTCATGCGCGACCGCTCATCACCCTGAAGACAGCGACATCGATGGATGGCCGTATTGCACTGGCTGATGGCATGAAGCGGTGGATTACCGGCCCTGAAATGCGCCGTTATGTTCATCTGCAACGAAGCCGCTGTGATGCGATTATGACCGGCATCGGTACAGTTATCGCTGATGATCCCGAACTGACCTGCCGTTTGCATGGTCTTGTCGATGATAATCCGCACCGATATGTGCTGGACAGTCATCTGCGACTGCCGACTGACAGCGCCTTGATGAAAGCTGTGTCAGATACCGGCGTGACTGTGTTTTGCCGGCATGATGCATCAGCTGATCACATGACAGCTTTGCGCGACGCCGGTGCCGTCGTGAAGCCTGTTGATACCGATGATCATGGCGGCCTGTCACTGCCAGATGTCATGGCCGCTGTGGCTGCTGCCGACCATTCGCATCTGATGGTGGAATCTGGCGGGAAACTTGCTGCCAGCCTGTTGCATGCCGAGATAGTTGATCGCATTGCATGGACGCAAAGCCCGCATATCATTGGCGCGGACGGTATCGCGTCTGTTGCTGCCCAGAAACTGGCCGGTTTGCCTGCGACACCTGCTTTCAAGGTGATGGATCAAGGTCAATTTGGCGCAGACAGGTTCATTCTTATGGAACGCGCCGCCGAATAGGGGTAAGCATACCCCACAAACGGAAGGCACATCACGCATATGTTCACTGGGATTGTAACAGCTTCGGGAAAGATTGCCGCTGTTGGTGGCGAAGGCGGCGACCGTGTGCTGCGTATCGAAACCGACTGGGACTGCCTTTCGATACCCATCGGTGCATCGATCAGTCATGCGGGCATTTGCCTGACAGTGACGGCGCGTGACGCCACCGGATACGAGGTTGCTGCATCTGCTGAAACGATGAGCGTGACCACGCTTGGCAGTTGGCAGCAAGGTGATACGGTCAATCTGGAACGTGCGCTGGCGGTTGGCGATGAACTTGGCGGGCATATTGTGTCAGGCCATGTTGACGGTCTGGCCGAGGTGCTGTCTGTTGAGGCGGTTGGGGACAGCCATGTTGTGTGGTTCCGGGCGCCAAAGGGATTGGCCCGTTTCGTCGCCGCAAAGGGGTCTGTGGCGCTGGACGGGGTGTCGCTGACCGTGAACGCGGTTGATGGCACTGATTTCAGCGTCAATGTGATCCAGCATACGTGGGATGTGACAACACTTGGCCGTCTTCAGGCCGGCAGCAAGATGAATATGGAAATTGATATGCTGGCCCGCTATGTGGCCCGCCTTAATGAGAGCTCTGAACATGAAGTCTGAACAACGCGCTGGCAGCGCTGGCCTGTCGCCCATCGAAGATGTGATTGCCGATGCACGCGATGGCAAGCTGTTTATCCTTGTCGATGATGAGGACCGCGAGAATGAAGGTGATCTGTGCATCATTGGTGAATGGGCTGATGCCGCCGCCATCAACTTTATGGCCAAATATGGACGTGGACTGATTTGCCTCGCGCTGAGCCGTGCGCGTACCGAGGCGCTGGGCCTGTCGCTGATGGAACAGCGTAATGAAAGCCGTCACCAGACTGCGTTCACTGTGTCCATCGAAGCGCGTGAGGGCGTGACCACCGGTATCTCTGCCACCGATCGCGCGCATACCATTCGAACTGCCATTGACCCGCAATGCACGGAAAAGGATATCACCACGCCGGGACATATTTTCCCGCTTGTGGCACGCGATGGGGGAACGCTGGTTCGGGCAGGGCATACCGAAGCCGTTGTCGATATTGCGCGCGCGGCCGGTGTTGAAGAGCCATCAGGCGTGATCTGCGAAATCATGAAAGATGACGGCGAGATGGCCCGCCTGCCTGATCTGATCGGTTTCGCAGCCGAACATGATCTGAAAATCGGATCGATCGCCGATCTGATCGCGTACCGTCGCAGCAGCGAAACGCTGGTCCAGAGAACTGTCGAAACCAGTGTAAAGACTCGGGTTGGCGGTGACTGGCGGTTGATGATTTTTGAAAACACCATCTCCGGCATCGAGCATATTGCGCTGATCAAGGGAGATATCTCCACCCCCGAACCGGTGCTGGTGCGCATGCACAGGCTGGATATGATGTCGGACGTGATTGGTGAGGTGTCTGACAGTCGTACAGGTCATGAACTGGAATCGGCGATGAAGACAATTTCTGATGCTGGCAGGGGCATTGTCGTGCTACTGCGGGAAAGCTTGAAGACACGCCTGTCCGAAACCATCAGCGCCAGCCTGAGCGGTGGTGGGGCGTCAGACCAGTCTCAAGGTTTGCGCGAATACGGGGTTGGTGCGCAAATACTGAATGAGCTGGGGGTCAGCCGCATGATTCTGCTGTCAAACCATCAGGCAAATGTCATCAGTCTTGACGGTTATGAGCTTGAGATTACGGGCTGGCAGCCGCTGGACCAGACCAGCGCCGGGAAGGGAAACTGATGAGCGGGCATTTTCTGATCGTCGAAGCACGTTTCTATGAAGACCTTGCCGATGCACAGGTAGAGGGCGCTGAGCGGGCTTTGAAGAAAGCGGGTGCCAGCTGGGAGCGTATCAGCGTGCCGGGTGCTCTGGAGATACCGGCGGCGATCGCATTTGCCGAAACAGGTGCCCGCCATTATGACGGCTATGTCGCGCTTGGCTGTGTTATCCGCGGTGAGACAACGCATTACGATATTGTGTGCGGCGAATCTGCACGCGCATTGATGGACCTTGCCGTGGCAGAAAACCTGGCGATTGGCAACGGTATCCTGACAGTCGAGAATTCTGATCAGGCCTGGGACCGGGCAGATCACAAGCGCAAGGACAAGGGCGGCGGCGCGGCAGAGGCTGCGATTGCCATGGCCGCATTGAAACAGGAACTTGGTGCAGATGGCTAATCCGCAGGAATCGTTGAAACCGGTGCCTGTGCGCCGCCGGTCCGCGGCGCGCCTTGCCGTGGTGCAGGTCGCCTATCAGCAGCAGATGTCCGGCGAGTCACTGGTCGATTTCCTGCCCATCTTTCTGAACCACTATGTCGAAGATATTGTGAAGGCCTTTCGCGTGAAGGATGTTGATCATACGCATTTGAACGCACTTGCTGCCGGTATAGAGGCGAATGCTGAAAGTCTTGATAAAGCTGTCAGCGCCTGTCTGTCGGCGGACTGGAGCCTTGACCGGCTGACTGTTATTGACCGGGCCATCCTGCATGCTGGAACCTTTGAGCTGAAAGAGATGCCGCATTTGCCGGCGCGTGCTGTGGTCAGCGAATATGCAGCAATTGCCGATGTATGTGGCAGCGATGTCGGGTTCATCAACGCAGTGCTGGACCGGGTGGCACGTCAGGCCAGATCGGTTGAAATGGATCGCGAACGCGCAAATGTGTGACGACGTTATACCTGTATGAGGTATGCCTGTGATCAGTTGCCGCGGCGGCGCAAGGTAGAGAACAACTGCTCTGCCAGGGTGTAATTGTCACCCGGGGTTGGTGTTTTCTTGTCCAGATTGGCGATCACCTGACCGGTACTCTCATCACGCACCTCGATATCTTCCACCACATTGCTGTCATCGAAAATGAAGACAACAAGGGTGCGCGTGGTTGTGCGTTTGCGACCGGCAGCGGGTTCGATCATCACGTCATTCAGATAATAAATCTTGCCAGATTCGAAGGCACCCTCAAAGCTGGGCCGGCCGAGAAGGGCGATAACGCCCGCACGGTTGGTCACACCGGGTTCAATCTCGTTCAGTTCGGCTTCATCGATAACCTGGCCATGCGATGAAACACGCGCATCACACCCACCCAGAACAATGCCAAACATCATGATGGCAAGCACAGTAAGGCGGTGAAACATTGACAATCCGCGATGCGACGATGCGTCAAACAAGCCTCTGGCCATCTTGGGGTTCCTGCATTATTTATGCGTCTGGAAAACGGTCTGTTTCCAGCGTTGCCGCTACCATAGTAGGATGAACCGATGAAGAAAAGCCAAGAAACCGGATGGCTGGGAAATATGCTTTCCTGGGGTCAGCGGCGGCAGATGCAGCGCTCGGAAACACTATATACCAACGCTGTAGAAATGGCGCGCAACCCCCTGTTTTATAATAAATTTGATGTAAAAGACGATGTTGATGGCAGGTTTGATGCGCTTGCCTTGTGTGTCTCGCTTGTGATGCGCCGCCTGAAGGGGCTTGGCGATGAGGGAAGTGTGCTCAGCCAGCAATTATTCGATACCATGTTTGCCGATATGGACCTGACCCTTCGTGAGATGGGTGCTGGTGATATTGGTGTGGCCAAGCGTGTACGGGTCATGTCAGAGGCGTTTGCGGGCCGGCTGAATGCCTATGCAACATCGCTTGATCGTGATGATCGTGACGCGCTGGCAGCGGCACTGGAACGTAATCTGCTGCGTGGCACCGGCAAAGCAGACGCGGAATTGCTGAACTTTGTCATCGATCTTGATCGCGGTGTGCAGGCGGTAGCGGACGATGTCATTCTTGCCGGACGTCTCGATTAGGTTGATACGCCGGTAATCCAGTTCGGCGCGGCAGGGATCGCCAAGGAGCCAAAGGGGCCTTTCAAAAAAGCCGGTCCAAACAGGGCCAGTACTGTATAGTGCCTGCAGCACCGATCCCTGAATAGCACCCATGGGGGCGATCATGCAGAAGATGTCATTGAATACCGTCATAGATGTAGACACATTGCCCTTTTCCGGGCCGCAGATCTGCAAGATAGATTGTGATGAAACCGAGCGTGCGGCGCTGGCCACGCGGTTTGGATTCGCTGCTGTCGCCGAGCTTTCAGCACGATTGAAGGTAAAGCGTGCAGGACCTGGTCACTGGAATGTCACTGGCAGATTGCAGGCTGAGGTGCCTCAGCTTTGCGGTGTTACCGGAGAGCCGGTACCAGAATCGGTGGATTT
>ERZ802826.63-NODE-63-length-33676-cov-19.7801_pt1 | contig 33676 bp, 34 predicted proteins | sample MGYA00345651_ERZ802826 | MGnify/ENA primary metagenome ERZ802826 (study PRJEB30503, sample SAMEA104212371) | marine metagenome | biome: Westerlies Biome; feature: [SRF] surface water layer (ENVO:00010504) within the epipelagic zone...; material: water (ENVO:00002006)...
ATCAGGTCACAAAGTATCTGGATCAGATAGTCAATTTTATCCTCCAATGTCAGATTATATTCAAAATCTTAATATAGAAATTATTCAAGGATTTGAAGAAGACTCCCTTCCAAAAGCTGATTTGTACGTTATTGGGAATGCGCTATCAAGAGGAAATGAATGCATTGAGAAAATTTTAGACCAAAAGTTACCTTTTGTTTCTGGCCCCGAAATATTAGGCAAAGAATTAAAAGATAGAAATGTTTTTGCAGTATCTGGAACACATGGTAAGACCACTACATCCTATATGCTTTGTCACATATTAATTGATCAGGGAAGAGATATTGGATATTTGGTTGGGGGAATATCTAAGAATATGGAAAATCCAGCAAAACTTGGAACTAATAAGACATTTGTTATTGAGGCAGATGAATATGATTCTGCTTTTTTTGATAAAAGATCAAAATTTATACACTATTTTCCCTCAAACTTAATAATTAATAATATCGAATTTGATCATGCAGATATTTTTGATGATTTGAATGATATTAAAAAACAATTTCATCATCTTATTAAGATTATTCCCAAATCAGGAAATATTATCTACTTTGAAGATGATATAAACACAAATGAAGTTTTAAAAAGGGGAAATTGGTGCAATAAGCTAGCAATTAACAATGACACAACATCTGCAGACTTTAATTCAATGGAGTTTAAGATTGATAATAAGGTTTATTCGCTGAGTGATTTGCCTTTAATAGGAGAACATAATTTTAAGAATTATATTTGCGCAATTCTTGCAGCAAAATTGGACGGAATTGATATAAATGACTCAATAAAATCTCTTAAAAATTTTGAGGGTGTCAAAAGGAGGATGGATTTTGTCAAAGAAATTAGTAATATAAGAATATATGATGATTTTGCGCATCATCCAACTGCCATTTCACTTTCATCAAAAGCAATAAGAAAAAAATATCTAAACAAAAAAATTATCGGAATTGTTGAGCTTGGATCTAACACGATGTCCTCTGGTTATCATAAAGAGAATCTCATAGACTCTTTTGAATCATTTGATGAAGTATTTCTTTTAGATCAAAAAAATATTTATAAACATCCTAATGCTTACCAATCTAGTGAAGATCTTTTTAAGAACCTAAAAGAAATAATTTTTGAATATGATATTATTTTAATAATGACTAACAAAAATAGTCAAAAATTTATTCAACCAATAATTAAATACCTTGAAAAAAAATAATTTACCAGTCTTTCCGCTAGGTTTAGTTGCACTTCCTGGAACAATTCAGAATCTTCAGATATTTGAGCCTAGGTACATAAAGATGGTTAAAGACTGTATGGAGCAGGGCCATGGTTTTGTAATAGTTTTTCAAAAACAAATTATAGGTAATAATGAAAACGAGATATCTAAAAAAGGATGCTATGTTGAAATAATAGATTTTAATAATCTTCCAAACGGACTATTGGGTATTACTGTCAAGTCAGTCAATAAAGTATCTATAAAAAATTTAACTCAGTTGGAAGATGGATTACATATTGCTAAAATAAATCCTGAGGTTGACCCAGAGGTAGATGACCAAGCTCTCTTGGCAGAATTTCCAGAAATTACAAATATCTTAAATCAGCTAGTTAAACATCCAAGAATAGTTGATATGCCACTAAATGTTGATTTTAATTCGGCAGACTCCGTTGCCTATCATCTAGCAGGATTAATTCCAATTCCATGGCCTCACAAGCAAAGTTTATTAGAAGCTTTCGATGCATCACAAAGACTATCCATACTTTCAAAGTATATTGAAGAAATTTCTTCAAGTTGAGGTCTAAATTTCTAAGGGAGGTTTATCAGATTTCTTTCTTAACCAATTTATTGTTTTAAGAACACTTGGTATCGCTATAAATCTCTTTTCAATGAAGTATTTACCAGGATAATTACTAAGCATCAATCCAATCATAATTGTAAATAAGCCTTGGCCAGGCAAAACTAGCATCAAAATACCTCCAATTATTAGCGCATATCCTAAGATATTTTTAATGATTATTGATAGCAACCAGATAACTGGGTAGCTGGATCTAAATCTTGATGAGGACTTATTAATAAAATAGTCACTTGGTATTAATGCAACTAACCATTTAATACTAAATAGACTAAATATAAAGATAAAAAAGGAGATTGTCCCCAGCCATAGGATAAAATTCTTGTAATTTGATATAAGTTGAGTAACTTGATTTAAAACTTCATTTTCCAAAAATTACTTACCTTTTTTAACTATTATGATTTAGTATATCAATTACTACTTTTAAATAAAAAATTATCAATTAATCGAAATTATTAATCTATCTTGTCTACAAAAAATCTCTCTAATATTTGCAATCACAGCTTGATAGAAAGCAAAGCTGTTGATTTGTTATCGTTAGATGTCAAAAATATTTCCTCATTTGCCGATGAGATAATCCTAGCTACTGCAACTTCTAATCGTCATGCGGTATCTGTTTCTGAACAACTAGTAGATCATCTAAAAGAAAATAAATTTCATATCTTGGGAGTTGAGGGCGAAATAGACTCTGGTTGGATTCTTGTAGATTGCGGTGAAGTTGTCATTAATATTATGAGACAAGAGCAAAGAGATTTTTATGATCTTGAGGGCCTTTGGGGAGAGAATACTCTTCTTAAAAAAACTACAAATGACTATTAAGATTATCAGTATTGGTAATAAATTAAATTCATGGGAGTCCGAGAGCATTGATTATTATAAAAAACAACTTCCTAAAAACTTAAGTTTAGATTTTATTAATCTAAAGAGCCTTCAAAATCCAAAACTTTCTAAAGAAGAAGTAATTAAAAAGGAATCAGAACTTCTTCTATCAAGAATAAATAAATCTGATTTTATAGTCTCTTGGGATATTGAAGGTGATGAAATTTCAAGCGAAGGGTTTAGTAATTTTATTTCTTTATGTCAGCAAACTAATAAGTCAATCTCATTTATCATAGGAGGCTCTTTTGGCCTTTCATCAGAAATAAAGAAATGTTCTGATAAAGTTTTTTCAGCTTCTTCATTCACAATACCACATAAATTATTTAGATTAATATTAGTGGAACAAATTTATAGAGCCCATACAATAATTAGCAATATGCCATATCACAAATGATTGACTTGAAAGAAAGGTACTCAGAAAAAAAACATTTTTTTAGAAGATTGATACTAATATGTACTTTTTTTGGCGCCCTTTTCTTATATTTACTTTTTAAAACCTTTTCTCTTCAGATATCAAGTTATACGGATTATGAGTTAGCTGCTTTAAAAAATAAAACAAGAGAAGTTTTGATTCAACCAAGAAGGGGAATAATTTATGATCGAACTGGTGAAATTATTGTTAACAATGTTCCAAGTTATAATTTAATTCTTAATCCATCACAAATCACAGATTTAAATAACCTTCTTTTAGAAATTCAAACAATTATTAACTTAAATGATAGCGATATTCTTTACGTAAAAGAAAATTTTAAAATTAGATCAAAATTAAATAGAGAACTTATTTTAAAAAGAAATCTTACAAAAGAAGAGATTGCAAGATTTGAAGTTAGAAAATACAGATTTCCTAATTCTTACATAGCAGAAAGGTATTCCAGAGAAAATTTATTTCCATATTTATTTTCTCATTCAGTAGGGTACGTAGGAAACTTAAATGATAATAGCCTTCAAGAAATTTTGTCTTTGCAAAATTTGAGCCCCAAGGAAACAATCTTTAAGTATTCAAATGGCTTTCTATCCGGAAAAACAGGTATTGAAAATGTTTATGACCAAGAATTAAGAGGTTTTTTTGGTAAAAAAATATATGAGGTAGATGCATCAGGCAGGTTATTAAAAGAGATAGATACGATCCCAGCATTAGATGGTAAAGATATTCATACATCTTTAGATCTTAAAAGCCAACAAGTTGCATTTCGCGAACTAAAAAATAGAAGAGGATCAGTTGTGGCTGTTGATATTAGCGATGGTGCTATTGTAACTTACTTAAGTTCACCATCCTTCTCAGTCAATAAAATTGCAAATGGATTGTCTCAAAATGATTTTAACGAACTTATTGAAGACAAAAATAAACCGTTCTTTGATAGAGCTGCTCAAGGAAGGTATTCGCCTGCATCAACAATAAAACCTGCAATAGGTTTATTTGGCCTTGAAAATAATATTATTGATTGGGATTTTACAATTGATGATCCTGGTTATTTTGAGCTGCCTGAAGATGGAAGAATCTACAGAGGTTGGAAGAAAGGAGGGCATGGAAAAATTAATTTACAAGATGCAATCATTGAGAGTTCAAATACATTCTTTTTTTCTTTGGCATATAAATCAGAAATTGAAGAGCTTATAAAGCATTTGTCTTATTTTGGATTTGGGAGAAATGTTTGCTTAGATTGTTTTCTTCCTGACAATGGTCTTCTTCCTAATCCTGCATGGAAGATGAATACTCTTAATTTTGGTTGGTTTAAAGGAGATACCGTTAATTTAGGTGTTGGTCAGGGATACATGAGCGCTACCCCCCTTCAGTTAGCCTACTATTCAGCATTTATTGCCAATAAAGGAGCCTTAAACAAGTTCTCATTTGTTCAAGATGATAAGACTCTTCCCAAGGATGTTTTTTATAGTGGCAATATAGATGATAAAGATTGGGAAAAAATTCATAAAAGCATGATTGGAGTAATAGAACAACCTAAAGGCACAGCAGGTAGACTTCGCGAATTGAAAGACTATATTATTGCAGCAAAATCAGGAACGGTTGAGCTGGTAAGCACAGATACGAAAGAGGATTATAAAATAATTAGAGAGGAGGAGGCCAAAAGAGATCATGCAATAATAGTTGCATTTGGACCAATGCCAAATCCAAAATATGCTGTAAGTGTTGTTATAGAAAATGGCGAAAGTGGTGGATCGGTTGCTGGTCCTGTTGCAATAGAAGTTTTAAATAGCCTTTTGGATTATGAATAAAATATTCAATCCAAATAAATCAAAAATTTATTTTGATCAGTATTTATTCATTTCAATCTCTTTGCTTTCAATAATGGGGCTTTTATTTCTTTACAGTGCGTCGCAGGGGAGCACTGAAACAATTATTAAGCAGTCTTTATTTGTGGTATTTGGTTTAATTTTAATGTTTGTATTGAGTCAGCCAGATCCAGATTTTTATAAGAATAATGCTTTATTTTTTTTAATCTTATCTATTATTCTAATATTTTTAACAATGCTGTTTGGAAAAGAAGTAAATGGAGCCCAAAGGTGGCTGGATCTAGGATTTTTTACATTACAGGCATCTGAAATTATAAAAATAGCCTTACCAGTTTTTTTGGCAGCTTATTTATATGACAAACCACTACCAATTAACTTATTTCAAACTTTTATAACCTTAGTTCTTATTTTGACCATCGTGAATTTGATAAGAGTACAACCAGACTTAGGAACAAGCTTAGTAATTCTTGTTGCAGGCCTGTATATTTTATTTTTAGCAGGGTTAAGTTGGAGGTTTATTGGTATTTCTTTTGGAATTTTTATTTTATCCTTGCCCTTCATTTGGAACAATTTTCTAGAACCTTTTCAAAGACAAAGGATATTAACCTTGTTAGATCCGTCTGCAGATCCTTATGGCTCAGGATGGAATATAACTCAATCTAAAATTGCAATTGGTTCCGGAGGTCTTGAAGGTAAGGGTTATCAGATGGGTTCGCAGGCCCACTTAGATTTTTTACCCGAAACCGAAACAGATTTTATATTTTCTGTTATTGCCGAAGAGTTTGGATTTATTGGAGTATGTATTTTAGTTTCATTATTCATTTTTATTTTATTGAGATGCTTATACTTAGCTCTTAATGCCAGAGACAGATTTTGTAGACTGACGATAGGTGGATTGAGTTTACTATTTATATCTACTGTATTTATAAATCTGGCAATGGTAGTCGGAATAATTCCAGTAGTTGGAATGCCACTCCCATTTATAAGCAAAGGCGGGTCATCTTTGTTATCATTCTATATAGCTTTTGGAATTATAATATCTATGGCCACCCACAAAAAATTGATGCAAAGATGAGAAAAGTACTTTTATTTACAACGATAATTTACAGCCTTTCTGTATTTGCAGATTATTCAATGCATGTAGATAGCGAAGAAGTAATTAACGAGTTAGTAAACGAACATGGGTTTGAAAAAACTTTTGTAATTAATGTATTAAAAAATGCAAAAAAAAGAAAAGAAATGCTTGAATCAGTTGCAAACCCAGCTGAAAAAACAAAGACATGGGACGATTACAAAGCTATTTTCTTAAAAAAGAAAAGAATAAGAGATGGAAAAATCTTTATTGAAGACAATTTATTAACTCTTCAAAGAGCAGAGAAAGATTTTGGTGTCCCCAAAGAAGTTATTACTGCAATCCTTGGCGTCGAAACCGACTATGGAAGGGTAATGGGAAAATATAGAGTTATAGATAGCTTAACTACACTGGGTTTTGATGACCCAAGAAGATCAGAATTTTTTAGAAGCGAATTGATACAATTTTTTATCCTTACTAGGGAAAATAACTTAGACATTTTGAAAACAAAAGGTTCATATGCCGGGGCCATGGGATATGGCCAATTTATATCATCTAGTTACAGAGCATATGCAATTGATTATGACGGAGATGAATATGTTGATTTATTTAACTCAGTTGAAGATGCGATTGGAAGTATTGCCAATTATTTAAATAAACATGGATGGAAAAAGGAAGGAAGTATCGTTTCTAAAGTAAAACCAAATAATGTTAGAAAGTTTTATAAACCACATAAGTCCCTAACAAGATTTTTACCTCTAACATTTACTGAAAAAGGAGAAGAACTTCACTTTATTGCAGATGACAATTTTTATGCAATTGCTAGATATAATATTAGTGATGTTTATGCAATGGCAGTGTATTATTTAGCGGAAGAATTTAAAAAATGAAAAAAATATTACAATATTCACTAGCTCTGGCGCTTACCGTCTCTACTTCTAATTTTATTTTAGCTCAAAGTTTTGTGCCGAATGCACCCGATTTAAATCTGAAAAGTTATATTTTAATTGAACCAGAAACTAACACAATTATTGCAGAATCAAACTCCGATGGTCTTATAGAACCAGCAAGCATGACAAAGGTAATGACTGCCTACGTAGTCGCAGACCAAATTCAAAATGATCTTATTAATTTAGAAGATGAAGTCTTGATAAGCGAAAGGGCATGGAAGATGGGCGGATCTAAAATGTTCATTGAGGTTGGTAAAAGAGTAAATATTTTAGATTTATTAAAAGGTATTATCATTCAATCAGGCAATGATGCTTCTGTTGCTATTGCTGAATATGTGGGTGGAACTGAGGATGGATTTGTTGATTTGATGAATTCATACGCTGGTGCCTTGGGAATGAAAAACACATATTTCAGAAATTCAACTGGATTACCAGATGATGAGCATTTGACATCTTCAAGAGATTTAGCAATTTTAACAACTAATTTTATGACCAACTATCCAGATATTTATGCTCTATTTAAAGAAAAAGAGTTTGAGTATGGGGGCATCACTGGCAACAAATATAATAGAAATAAGCTTTTATGGAGAGATGAAAGCTCAGATGGTGTAAAGACTGGTTACACATCTTCAGCTGGTTATTGTTTAATCGGATCTGCTAAACGAGGAAGTATGCGATTAATTACAGTTGTTGCTGGAAGTGATTCTGCTAATAATAGTTTTGCAGACACGCAAAGACTTCTAGAATATGGATTTAGATTCTATGCGACCCAAAAGTATTTTGATGCGAATAAAGAATATACCATTGCAAAAATTTGGGGTGGAAAGGAAGATAATATAAGCCTTGGGGTGGATAAAGATATATCAGTTACTCTTCCAAGAACAAATTTTAAGGATATTAAAGTTAACTATAACGTTAAGAATAATGTCCAAGCACCAATCAAAAAGGGTGATGTATTAGGCTCGCTAGAAATTGTAAGCAAGAATGAAGTTGTTTTAACCTCCGATCTTATTGCGCTAAATGATGTTGACGCAAAAGGCTTCTTTGGAAGGCTGTGGTCTAAGTTTATCCTCTGGATAATGAGTTTGTTTGGAATGGTTTAAATGGAAAATATACATGCTGTTTATAACGGCAGATTTAACTTTCTTAATGACATAAAAATCTCTCCTTTAAGCAGAGCATATACATTTTCAGATAGTGTTTATGAAGTCATACCTTTTTGCAATTCAAATATAATAGCGTTTGATAAACATATTACTAGATTAAAGAATAGCTGTGATTCTCTCTCTTTTAAAGCTGATGTAAAAAAGATTTCTTCGGAAATATTAGATTTAATAAATAAAAGTAATCATGCAAATGGTTATGTTTATTATCAAGTTTCAAGAGGGATAGACCCAATAAGATCGCATATGTTTGATGATTCTATATCTTTAGAAACTTTTGGGTATGTTGTTGAACATAACTTTATATCCAAATCACTAACCGTAATGATTTGTGAAGACATGAGATGGCAAAGATGTGACATTAAATCGACATCATTACTGGGAAATGTTCTTAGTATGAATAATGCAAGAAATAACGGATGCGATGAGGTAATTATGCATAAAAATAATTTAATTACTGAAGGAGGAGCGTCCAATGTATTTTTTGCAAATGATGACTGTGTTTTTACTCCTTCACTATCAAATAATATTTTACCTGGGATAACTAGAGAGCTCCTTATAGAAGAAATTAAACAAGCTGGCATTAAAATAGAAGAAGGGCAGTTTGATGTCGATGATTTGCTGAGAGCAAAATCAATTTGGCTAACAAGCTCAACAAAAGGACTGGCTCAAGTCAAAGAAGTTAGTGGCAAGAAAACTAATCTAGTCAATGATCATCAACTATTTAAAGCATGCGAGGAAATATTTGTTAAAAATTTTCTTAGTTAGATGTTAAGTCTATAATCATATTATCTAACTCTTGCCAAAATTGATCCTTTGTAATACCTGAAAGGCCTTTTGACGCAAGATCAAGTTGAAATATTTTTTTTTGAAGAGGAACTATTTTTTTTAGAGAATTATGCTTCATAAAATTTAAATAATTGGGGATCTTATTTCTCCAAATCCCAGCCTTCTCTAAATTATTTTTATTCTGATGACCGCCAATTGATGTATTGATTATTTTTCCTAAAATCCAAACTAAAAGAGGGCCATAATGCTCATCATTTTTTTTAATAGATTTGGCAATTCTTAAAGCATATTTTGTATTTAGTTCAATTATCTTATCTTCAAGCTCATAAGGAAGAAATTCCGCACTATCAAAATCTATTTTTTCTGTATTATCACCATTTGAGTAAATTAATTTAAGGATATTTATCTCATTCTGTTGCGCAACAAGATTCCCAGAAAAAATATCTGAAATTCTATTTGTATATTCTTTAGCATCGCTATCTTCCATAAAACTAAGCTGATTTTTAATCCAGATTTTTTCTTCATATGATTTAAGTTTATTACATTCAATAATTAATGAATGCTCATCCATTAATTTGACCCATTTTGTTGATTTATTTATTTTTTCTATAGATGACCTAATGCTTATTACAATATTTTCGAACTTACCAATCTCATTTATATCAAAAATGCCCATAATTTCTTTAGGAATCTTTCCGCCGTTATGAATTATTTCAATTATTGTCTTAGAGCCAAATAATGAACCACCAGCATTCTCAACTATTATTTGCTCAATTTTGCTAAAGTCATTTTCAGTAATTATCTTTCTTTCTGTAAAATTCTTTTGCTTAAAAAAATTATTAATAATATCAGTTGTATTATTTCTAAGGATTATTTCAGGACCGTATGTAAAAAAAATATTTGGAGATTTATCTATATATTTTTCTATCGAAGTTGCATCACATATCAATTAGATTTACCTCCAATATCAACTGGCCTACCAGATCATCTATAATTTCGCTCTCCATAAAATTTAACATTTCAGTCTCAGCTAGAGGATTCAATTCGATTGAGCCGAATCTTTTCATTGCCATCAAATTTTTGTTTAAAGAAATATCCTTAACTTTTATTGAAATTTTTAGATTTCCTTTAATTTCTGTTTCAAGGGATCTTAAGGCAGAACCAGAATAGACCTCATATCTCTTTATTTGGTAATCGATAATACTAATTTGAAAAGTTTCTGCTTTGACTTCATCAGAGCTAGATTTAATTATTTTTTTAACCTTAGTTTCAATCTTTGAAGGTATATCTTTATTAAATGTTAAAAAATATTGCTTATCCTTGAAATTTACTTGTTGATACTGATTTAAGTTGCATGAAGAGATAAAAATGCACGCCATAGACAAAACAAGCTCTTTTTTATACCTCATAATTTATTTATCTTATATTAAAAATTTCTAAAGTTAAGAAGATAATTTAAATTACAAAATTTATAAGCTTATCTTTGATAAATATAATTTTTTTAATTGTATTTTCATTCAAATGATTTTTAACATTGTCTTCTTCCATGGCAAGATTCTTGACCTCATCTTCTTCTAAACTTTTACTTATAACCATTTTTCCTCGAACTTTTCCATTGACTTGGATAATTAACTCAAACTCATCTGCTTCTATGATATTTTCATCAAATTCCGGCCATGATGATTCGATACTGTCTCCATCGAAAAAGAAATCTTCCCAAAGGTATTCACAAATATGAGGCGCAATTGGAGAAAGCATTTTTAAAGAAAAAACTATGGCTTCATTAAGACAGAATTTCTGAGCATCTGATGCGTTTTCATTTTTAAAATTATCAGGTATATAATTTAATAGCTCCATTATGGCTGCAATAGCAGTGTTAAATGAGAATCTTATTTCATAATCATGCTCTACTTTTTTTAAAGTAGCGTGAGATTTTCTTCTTAAATCAACCTCATCTTTTTCAAATTCAAACTCACATTCAAAATTAATATATCTTCTTCCTTCAACAAGACTCCATATTTTTTTTAAGAATCTTGCAGCACCTTCTACTGATGATTCACTCCATTCAAGACTTTGCTCAGGAGGTGATGTAAACATCATATAAAGTCTCACGGTATCAGCTCCATACTTCTCTATGTAAGGCTGTGGATCAACAGTATTCCCCTTAGATTTTGACATTTTGGCACCATCTTTTAGAACCATTCCTTGAGTAAGCAATCTTTTGAATGGCTCATCTCCTTCCACTAGTCCTATATCTCTTAAAGCTTTATGAAAAAATCTTGAATAAAGAAGATGAAGAATCGCATGTTCGATCCCTCCAATATATAAGTCCACAGGGAGCCAGTATTTAGAATTTTCGTCAAATATTTGCTTATCATTATCTGCTGAAGTAAATCTAGCATAATACCAAGATGAATCCATGAACGTATCAAAGGTATCACTTTCTCTCATTATGTTGTCACCTGCATTAATGAAGTCAGAGTTTTGACTTAGGGGTATTGGCTGTGAATTTTTTCCTAATTTAGGAAGTTCTATTGGCATTTCTAATTCATCAATAACCTTTGGAGAGCCATCTTCGTATACAACCGGGATTGGACATCCCCAATATCTTTGTCTACTGACACCCCAGTCTCTAAGTCTAAATTGAATTAATTCTTCTCCAGAATTCAATTCAATAAGTTTAGTAATAATTCTTTTCGAAGCTTCTTCAGAAGACAGACCATCAAAAGTATCAGAATTTATTAAAGTTCCTTTTTCAACACTTGGCAATTCATCATTTTCACTTTTTATAACTTGTTTAATTTCCAAGTTATATTTTTTTGCGAACTCATGATCTCTCGAATCGTGAGCTGGAACCCCCATAACCACTCCAGTCCCATAATCAAGCAAAACAAAGTTTCCAATCCATACTGATAGTTTTTCTCCAGTAAGGGGATGAATTACTTTTATATTTGTATCAATTCCTAATTTTTCTGCTTTTGCCATATCAGCTTCAGCAGCACTAGTTTCTTTACATTTTTCAAGAAAGCTTAAAATAGAGTCATCATCTTCAGACAATTTTATTGCCATAGGATGATTTGGAGAAATAGCTATAAAAGATACCCCATAGATTGTATCTGGACGAGTTGAGAAAGTTGTTAGGAATTCGTCACTTCCATGAATCTTATACTTAATTTCAGCACCATTAGACTTCCCGATCCAATTTTTTTGCATTAACTTTACATTTTCTGGCCAATCGAGACTTTCTAATGAATCAAGCAGCTCATCAGCATAATCAGTAATTTTTATAAACCATTGATCGATTTCTTTTATTTCTATTTGTGCCCCAGAACGCCAACCCTTCCCATCGATAACCTGCTCATTTGCTAAAACAGTTTCATCAACAGGATCCCAATTAACTAATGATTTCTTTCTATAAACCAGACCAGCATCAAAAAACTTTTTAAATATTAATTGTTCCCATTTGTAGTATGAGGGGTCACAAGTTCGTAACTCTTTTGACCAGTCATAACTAAAACCTAAAGATTGCAGTTGTGTTTTCATGTTTTCTATATTCTGATCTGTCCAATCAGATGGATTAACATTGTTTGCTATAGCAGCATTCTCAGCAGGCAATCCAAAAGCATCCCATCCCATTGGTTGAAATACATTAAAATTTCGCATCCTTTTATATCTGGAAATTACATCTCCAATTGTATAATTTCTTACATGTCCCATATGTAACTTTCCTGAGGGGTATGGGAACATCGATAAACAATAGTATTTTTCTCTCTCGTCTACTTTAGATAAATATCGTTCTTCTTTAGACCATTTCTTTTGAACAGTTTCTTCAATAATCTTATGGTTGTATGTAGAACTCATATTATTTTACAAATTTGTTTTACGTTAGCTAGTCTTTTGATACCGTTGCTTGATAAGAATTATCAAGCTTAATATCATTCTGAGTAGATCGAGTATTTTCATTAAAATGCGATCTATTCTGACCTTTTGATATTCTTACAGATTCTTCGCCCTGACATACTTCGATTTCATTTAAATCTGATTCTTCTAACATTTCTATGAGTGTTTTAATTTTTCTAATGTCCATATATCTACCTATTTAATATTTAATGCTTCTTTCAATGCAAGAACATATCCGTCTGTTCCATGCCCGCTAAACACTTTTTCAGCAATATCACTGAAATATGATTTTTTTCTAAAATCCTCTCTTGAATCAATATCTGAAATATGGACCTCAAAAAAGGGAATTTTAACTGCTAAAATTGCATCTCTTAATGCAATACTGGTGTGAGTATATCCAGCAGGATTGAAGATTATTACATTCGTTTTTTCTTTGAAAGCCTTGTGAATTTCATTTATAAGTTCATGTTCTGCATTACTTTGAAAAAAATTTATCTCACAATTTATATTTTTAACAATTCCTCTAAGTTTTAATTCAATATCGTGAAGAGTTTCAGAACCATATATGCTTTCTTCTCTTAGCCCAAGTAAATTTAAATTTGGACCATTTAATACTAGTATCTTCATTTAAATGATTTTAACTGAAATTAACATAAATTAAACGATTTTATTTAAGATTTATAGTTTGAATTGGATAACAAAAACCCTTATCAGAACAACCTTGATAAAAAATTTTTGAATTTGAAGTCTGATCAGAGTCTTTCAGAGATATTCTTAATGTTTTCCTTATTATTTTAGTCTCCCCAAAAAACTCATCCTGATGAAAAAGAATATCAGCTTCATTTATTTTATAATCAACAGGCAGGCCATCCTTCTCAATTAAAATTGAACTAAGGTATAAGTAATAACCCTCTTTAATGTCCCAACTTAGGCTTAACTTATTTTTTTCTTTAGATGATGAGAATATGAATACATCCTCAGCTAACTCAATATGATTATCTTTAAGATCATAAAAAAACGAAGTCTGCTCTGCATTAACAGATATCAATAAAAGAAAAGTAGAGATAATATATAATGTTTTTTTCATTGTTGGCTAGAATAAACCGCACAAAATATAATGTGAAGCTTTAGTTGCACTTATAATTAACTATTTATGATAAGAAACTTTTTTATAAATGTATTTTTTCTGTTGCCAGTTTGGGTAATTGAATTAGTTAGTTTGTTTAGCAAAGATATAAAAAGAGAATATTCTTTTGATGCACAATCAAAAATTCTTTTTGCTTTAATGCCTAAATTTGATTTACATAAAGTTGAAGATAAGGAGATACCAAAGGTAAGAGATTCAATAAACGAAAGAAGAAAAGACATTAGACTTGCAGAAAAGACAAAAAAGAACGTAGAAACCAAAGACCATTACATCGGGAATAATAAAAACCTCCTTTTAAGAGAATATATTCCTTATAAGACTGATAACGATAATATTATTTTATATTTCCATGGAGGTGGCTACGTTTTAAATTCTGTAGATACTCATAATGCAACTGTTTCATATTTTTCAGAAAAATTAAGAACAAAAATTTTCTCATTGGAATATAGCTTGTCACCAGAAAGAAAATTTCCATTTGCAATGAACGAAGCACTTGATTCAATCGATTGGCTAATTGAAATAGGCTATAAAATGGAAAATATTAGTTTATGTGGTGATAGCGCTGGAGCTCATCTTGCAGCATCAATAACACATCATCTAGCAAACGAAAATAAAGAAAATGTCCATAGTCAATTCTTGATTTATCCAATGTGTGACCCAGGTTGCAATTCAGAATCATCAGAACTATTTAAAGAGGGATACCTACTTACTAAAAAAGCAATGGAGTGGTTCTGGGATAAGTTTAGAAGAAATTTGCAAGATGACGAAAATAGCTCATTTAATCTTTTGTTACTTAACCCTGAGTGTAAGATTCCAAAAACAATAATTATTACTGCTGGATTTGATCCATTGTCCGATGAAGCTGAAAAATATGCCTTTTTACTTCATCAAAATAACAATTATGTGAAACAATTACATTATCCGTCTCTATTTCACGGCTTTGCATCAATGACAAGATTAAAAGCAGCACAAAAAGCGGTTAATGATTTTTTATCAGAATATAAAGAAATACTATGAATAATATTGTTGAAGTTAAAGATTTAAGCATTGATTTTAAAATCAGAGATGGAATATTTCGTGCAGTGGACGATATCAGTTTTAATATCCAAGACAATAAAACATTGGCTTTGGTTGGAGAATCTGGTTCAGGAAAATCAGTTACAGCAATGTCAATAATGCAACTTCTTCCAATGCCTCAAGCATCTTATTCCAATAAATCTTCTATAAGATTTAATGACAAAGAAATTATCAGTGCATCCAATAGCGAGTTATTGTCATTGAGAGGAAATATTATCTCAATGGTCTTTCAAGAACCAATGACCTCATTGAATCCCTATCACAAAGTAGGAGATCAGATAACTGAATCAGTCCTCCTCCATTCGAAAGTATCAAAAAAAGAAGCTAGAGATGAGGCAAAAAATTTAATGATGTTAGTTGAAATCGATGATGTTCAAAGAAGATTCAATTCATATCCTCATGAGTTGTCCGGCGGACAGCGTCAAAGAATTATGATTGCAATGGCCTTGGTTAATAAACCAAAACTATTGATTGCAGATGAACCAACGACAGCTCTAGACGTTACTATCCAAGCTCAGATTTTAGATCTTATGTCTAAATTAAAAAGAGAACTTGGGATGTCCATCTTGTTCATAACGCATGATTTAGGCTTAGTTAAAGAATTCTCTGATCAAGTATGCGTAATGCAAAATGGAAAAATAGTTGAAAGTGGCGACACCAAAGATGTTTTTGATAATCCAACTCATGCTTATACTCAAAAATTACTTAACGCTGAACCACAACCAAAATCTAATATAAACTATGACGAAACTCCTCTAATAGAGATAAAAGATTTAAATATCTTTTATGACATGCCTAACATAAATCTTTTTAAAAAAAGTAGATTCCATGCAGTTAAAGACACATCACTTAATATATATAAAAATACGACTATTGGTTTGGTTGGTGAATCGGGCTCGGGCAAATCAACCCTGGGCAAGGCTATTGCAAACTTAACAAAATTTGAAGGTAATATTTATTATGATGGAAAAGATATAACAAAGTCTTCAAAAGAATTAAAAAAACATATTCAAATTGTTTTTCAAGATCCTTATGGATCTTTGTCTCCCAGAATGACGGTTGGTGAGATTGTTGGAGAAGGGCTTGGAGTTCACTTCAAACTATCAAAAAATGAGTCTCAACAAAAAATTGATAAAGTTTTAAATGACGTTGGTATTGAGTTAAATGCAAAGAACAAGTATCCACATGAATTTTCAGGTGGACAACGCCAGAGAATTGCTATTGCTAGATCTCTCATTATGAATCCTTCTTTTATGATTTTAGACGAACCAACCTCCGCATTAGATAGATCTATTCAAATTCAAGTTATCAATTTGCTCAAAGACATTCAAGATGAATACAAACTAACATATCTTTTTATAAGCCATGATTTAAAAGTAATACGATCAATGTCAGATTATATTTTTGTAATGAAAGATGGAAAAATTGTAGAATCAGGGATATCGAATGAAGTTTTTGACCAACCAAAAGAAAAATATACTAAAAAATTACTCTCAGCTGCGTTAAGATACGCATCCGATTGAGAAAATGAAAGTAAAATGAGCTCCAGAAAATATTCAAAAGAACTTGTTGATGGCCCAAATCAGGCAGCATCTCGTTCCATGTTGCGTGGAGTTGGATTTACCACAGAAGATTTCTCTAAGCCTTTTGTTGGTATTGCTTCAACTGGCGCTAAAGTAACACCTTGCAACATGCACATAAATAAATTGTCAGAAATTGTTGAGGGTTCTGTAAATACTTCTGGTGGCAAAGGAGTCCTATTTAATACTATTACGGTTTCTGATGGAATTTCTATGGGAACTCAAGGAATGAAATACTCTCTTGTTTCAAGAGAAGTAATAGCAGATTCAATTGAAACAGTAGTAGGTTGCTTAGGTTATGACGGCTTAATAACTATTGGTGGATGCGATAAGAATATGCCAGGTTGTTTAATTGGTATTGCTAGATTGAACAGACCTTCTATTTTTATATATGGGGGCTCCATAAAACCAAGTAAAGAAAATACGGACTATGTAACTGTTTCTGAAAAAGTTGGTGAATACTCAAAAGGATCTATTAAAGAGGAAGAATTAATTCATTATGAGAAAATTTCTGTTGAAGGACCTGGCTCATGTGGAGGAATGTATACAGCTAATACTATGGCATCTGCTATTGAAGCATTAGGCATGAGCTTACCTGGAAGCAGCAGTCAAGATGCTACTTCTGATTCAAAAAATAACGATTGTATTGATGCCGGTCAAGCAATTATGAATCTATTGGAAAAGGACATAAAACCTTCAGATATTATGACTAAAGAGGCTTTTGAGAATGCAATAACTATTGTCATTGCTCTTGGAGGATCCACAAATGCAGTTCTTCATTTATTAGCTATGGCTCATTCTATTGATGTAGATCTATGTTTAGATGATTTCACAAAAATCGGGAAGAGGACTCCGGTTTTAGCAGATTTAAAACCTTTTGGTAAACACTACATGTCTGAATTAAATGCACGTGGAGGGATACAACCTTTAATGAAAACTCTTCTAGAAAAAGGTTTATTGCATGGCGATTGCATCACAGTTACCGGAAACTCTTTAGAAGATAATCTTAAGAATATTGAATCCTATAAAGACGATGAGATTATTAAAACATTTGAAAACCCAATCAAAAATGATAGCCACCTAAGAATTTTATATGGAAATTTAGCTAAGGATGGAGCTGTTGCAAAGATCACAGGTAAAGAAGGCACTTCTTTTGAGGGCAAGGCTAAAGTTTTTAATTCTGAAGAAGAGGGAGTAGATGCAATATTATCTAATAAGATTAAAGAAGGGGATGTCGTTGTAATTAGATATGAAGGACCTAAAGGAGGTCCAGGCATGCGAGAAATGTTAAAACCAACTTCAGCAATAATGGGATTAGGTTTAGGTAATAAAGTTGCCTTTATTACAGATGGCAGATTTTCTGGAGGTACTCATGGATTTGTGGTTGGGCATGTTTCGCCAGAGGCTGCTGAAGGCGGATTAATAGCGCTAATCGAAGATGGCGATACTATTTTAATTGATGCAGACAAAGATGAACTATCGCTAAAAGTTGACGAAGATGAAATTTTAAGTAGAGAATCTAGTTGGAAAAAACCTGTTAATACTCCGAAGAAAGGAGTGCTTGCCAAATATGCTGAAAGCGTTAAATCAGCAAGTTTAGGAGCAATCACTGATTAATATGTTTATTAAAAGGAAATACCCTAGTACACGCCTTCGTAGACTTAGAAAAAATTCAAATCTAATCGATCTTGTGTCAGAGACCAATCTTTCTTCAAGTGATTTAATACAACCAGTATTTATCAAAGAAAACTTCAGCGGTAAAGAAGATATTAAATCAATGCCGGGTGTATTTAGGTTTGGCATAGAAGATGTTCTAAAAGAAATTGAAGATATTATTAATTCGGGAATAAATTCCATAGCTGTTTTTCCAGTAATTGAATCAAGTAAAAAAGATAGCCAGGGCAGTGAGGCAATTAATATAGATAATTTTATTTCTACTTCAATTAAAAAAATAAAAAATCAATTCCCTGAACTTGTTCTAATTGCTGATGTAGCTCTAGATCCTTATACAGATCATGGTCATGATGGTATTTTAAAGGGCGAAGAAATCGCCAATGATGAAACTGTAAAAATATTAACAGAACAATCTATATTACTAGCAGATGCAGGAGCAGATATAATCGCGCCATCAGATATGATGGATGGAAGAATTGCCTCAATAAGAAAAGAATTAGAGAAAGAAAATTTTAAAAATACAATATTATTGTCATACGCAGCCAAATATAACTCAAAATTTTATGGACCGTTCAGGGATGCGGTAAACTCTGCATCAAAACTAGGCAAGTCCTCAAAGTCTTCTTATCAAATGAATATAAATAATAAAGAAGAAGCATTGCATGAAGTTGCAATAGACATAAATGAGGGAGCAGATATCGTAATGGTTAAACCAGCAATGCCTTATTTAGATATCATTCATCTAATCAAAGATAGCTTTAAAATACCAACATTTGCATATCAAGTGAGTGGAGAGTTCAGTATGCTAAAAAATGCTATTAATGAGGGATGGTTAGATGAGGGGGCTATGTTAGAATCGTTAATCAGTATCAAGAGAGCAGGAGCGGACGCAATTCTCTCATACGCTGCAAAAGAAATATCCAAGGAGATAAAAAATAAATGAGTAATGTTATCGAAGTCCAGAATAAGGACGATTTTATAAATAAAGTTTTAAATTCAGAAAAACCAGTATTGGTTGATTTTTGGGCTGAATGGTGTGGTCCATGCAAGCAACTTGGCCCACTCGTAGACGAGGCGTCAATAGAATTTCAAGATAAGATTGTTGTATGTAAGATGGATGTTGATGCCAATAGAGAAACTGCTGCAGAATATGGGATTAGGTCAATACCAACATTAATGATTTTTGAGAATGGAGAGCTTGCCGGAACAGAAGTTGGCGCAATAACTAAATTACAGTTAGAAGAATTTATAAGATCAAATATATAAATTTTTCATATCGCTTTGCATCTTAGCTAAAAAGAGTTATCATTTTTATTCAGAGTTAAAAAAATCCTTCATTAATCACCTTTTCAATATAAATACAGTGGAATAGATATATGAATCTTAGTGAAATTAAAGATAAACCTATAAGCGATTTGGTAGACATCGCCACAGAGCTTGGTCTAGAAGATCTTGGCCGTCTTAAAAAACAAGAAATCATATTCCGTATTTTCAAACACAAAGCTTCTGAAGGTATTGATATATATGGAGGCGGTGTTTTAGAAATTTTAAATGATGGATTTGGTTTCTTAAGATCTCCTCAAGGTTCATATTGTGCTGGTGAGGATGATATATACGTATCACCAAGTCAAATAAGAAAATTCGGGCTCAGAAAGGGAGATTCAGTAGCTGGAAAAATTAGAACACCAAAAGATAAAGAAAGGTATTTTGCTCTTATACAGGTAGACACCATTAATGGAGAAGAACCAGCAAAAACAAAAAATAAAATTCTTTTTGAAAACTTAACACCTCTGTTCCCAAATGAAAGATTAATGCTAGAACAAGGAAGCGGATCAAACGAAGATTTGTCTTCAAGAATAATTGATTTGATTGCACCAATAGGTAAAGGTCAAAGGGGTTTAATTGTTTCTCCACCAAAAGCAGGTAAAACATTAATGCTACAGAGCATCGCACATTCTATAAAAAGCAACAATCCTGAAGTTGAATTAATCGTCCTTTTAATTGATGAAAGACCAGAAGAGGTTACTGATATGTCTAGAACTGTAAAAGGTGAAGTAGTTGCAAGTACTTTTGACGAGCCTCCAACGAGACATGTTCAAGTTGCAAATATGGTTATAGAAAAAGCAAAAAGATTAGTAGAACATAAGAAAGATGTTGTCATTTTACTGGATTCTATTACCAGACTAGGTAGGGCATATAATTCTGTTCAACCTGCCTCAGGAAAAATATTAAGTGGTGGAGTAGATTCAAATGCACTTGAAAGACCAAAAAGATTCTTTGGGGCTGCAAGAAATCTAGAAGAAGGCGGAAGCTTAACTATTCTTGCAACAGCTTTAGTTGAAACTGGTTCAAAAATGGACGAAGTTATTTATGAAGAATTTAAAGGCACCGGTAATATGGAAATTCATCTTGAAAGAAAGATAGCTGAGAAAAGAATTTATCCAGCAATCAATATAAGAAGATCTGGAACTAGACGAGAAGATCTTCTAACGTCAGAAGATGAACTACAAAGAATGTGGGTGCTAAGAAAAATTCTAGATGAAATGGAAGATGCTCAAGCTATTCAATTCCTTATTGATAGAATTAAGACTCACAAAACCAATGATGAGTTCTTCTCGTCAATGAAGAACGGTAACGGAAAAAAAACTAAATAGCTTTTTTCACTTCTGAATATAGATTATCTGAAAAATAATCGATAATTTTTGCCTGATGACCCATCAAACTGACATGCTCTTTTATTCTTTTTGAAATACAAAAGAAAGTTGTTTTCTTATTGATTTCATAAAGATTTTCAAAAAATATTTTTGCACCATAAACACTTGTAAAAATTACCGCATCAGCTTTGTTAAATTTATTTTTAATTAAATCGTAAGATTCAAGTTCCTTCCTTCTATAACATATTATATTTTCGCAATGCGAGCCTTGTTCACTAATATAATTCTGGATATCGTTCAAACCGTCCTCACCTTTAATAATTAGAAATCTTTGTTCTTGTATTTCTTTACCTATTAATTTTTTCAGCCCAGACGACCCTGGAATTTTTGGAATTACAGAACTAAGGCCTTTTTTTAGAAGTGCCTTTTTTGTTGATTCACCCATGGAATAAATATTTTTTTTAGTACATATTTCAAAATTTTTGAAATTCTCGACAGAGGCAATGCTTTGAAATATCACATCTGTAAAATCATCGACCACAGTCTCATAATTTATAGACTCTGTTTTAAACAGAGGGATATGCTCAATTAAATTATTTGAAGTATATTTTTTACTTTTAGAGCTTGTATCAATTATGTTCATGCAATAATCGCAGTCCCCCATTTCTTTTTATATCTTCAAATATTTGGTTGACATCAGCACCAGAGAAAGTAATAAATTTTTCTAATCCGAAAATTTCACCTTTAAGAATGCCATCTGAGGCATATAATGAAATTGCTGAATTGCAATTGGCTCCTAATTTTTTTAAAAGCTCTCTCTCCATTTGTATGTCAGCATTTAAATAATTTGATTGCGCAGCTATTGGAGATAGTCTGAGGAACTTTTCAGCTTTACCACCTTTTTTCCATTGAACTGCTAGCGCCCCTTGGCCTGAACAAGTTATATGACTTAGTTCTATGTAATTTTGATCTTTCAAAAGACTATTTAATCTTGATAAGCCAGCTTCAGCCAGAATAATACAATCATAAAGACCATCATTTAATTTTTTAAGTCTAGTATCAATATTTCCATTTAAAGCACAGATATTATTTGAACCTAGGTGAAATTTAGCTTGCATCTTTCTTCTCAGACTTGATGTTCCAAGTTTCATATCTTTGTTAAAGACTGCTTCTTGATCCTTCTTAAATATCAATAAGTCTGATATTTTTCTTGGTAAATCCTTTATAAAATAAATGTGTTCTAATCCATCAGTTGATTGAGCAGGCATATCTTTTGCTGAATGAATTGCCAAATCTGCAGTTTCATTTAAAAGATATTTCTCAATGTCACTTACAAAATTTGCCTTATCAAATAAAATATTTCCTTTCGCACTCATCTTATCTCCCTGAGTGGTTATTTCTATAAGATCAAAATCTTCTATTGAGAAAGTCTTTATAAACTCTTCAACTTGCTTGAGAGCTAATTTTGAAGATCTTGATGCTATTTTAATTTTCATTACTTAGAAGGAGTGCCTTTACATCACCTACATTTTTTTCTTTTAATATTTTTAATGAAGCAGGTATTTCAATTATTGAAAATTTACTATGTTCGAGATAGATTTTACATGATGGTTTTAAGCTTTTGTTACTGGTTAACAATCTAAGTGTCTTTTCTTCAAGCTCTTCATTAAAAGGAGCATCTAAAAATATTAAATTAAACCGAGATAAATCACTCTTTTTGATCCAACTAATGCAATCCTTAAATAAAATCATAGATGTCTCCTCAATTCCGAGATTTTTTACTATGGATTTGATTCCTAAGTAATTTTTTTTATTTATTTCGATGAAAACTGTTTTCTTTGCCCCTCTTGAAAGAGCTTCTATACCAAGTGCACCAGTACCTGCAAAAAGATCAAGGCATTCGTAATTAGATATTTCAAACTGTAACCAATTAAATAAAATTTCTCTAAGTTTGCTCGATGTTGGTCTAAGGGTGTTTTTAAATTCAAAAGGAATATTTTTACCTTTTAAAATACCACCGGTTATTCTTATATTTTTCATCTGAAATAATTTTCTTTAAGTATAATTCATACTATGAGTATTCAAGACAATTTTAGATTAGCTATGCGAAGATATATTTACTCAGTAAGTATAATGTCTAACAGAGATTCTAATGATAATCCAAATGCGATTACAGTTTCCTCAGTTACCTCTATATCAATGGAGCCCCCGAGTATATTAATTTGTATCAATAAATCTTCAAAAATACATGACTCAATTGTGCTTGGATCAAAATTTTGCATAAACCTTTTGACCAAAGATCAACATGAGCTATCAAATATTTGCTCAGATGATCAAAAACACGATCAAAGATTTGCAGATCAAAATTGGAATTTAGATAATTTACCTTTTCTTAAAAATGCTCAAGCTAATATATTTTGCAAGGTAGATAAACTATCTTCATATCATACTCATACTATTGTTATCGGTTTGGTCGAGGACGCAAATTTTGCAGACACCATCTCGACCTTGACTTATGTTGATGGAAATTATAAATAAACTTCTTAGATTAGATATTTCTTATAAATTTACTTAAGTAAAGATCTAGGTCTTCATTAATTTTATTAACTGCCATGAAAGGAGCATCTGGCATCTCTATTAATTTAGCTGGAACGACTTCAAGTTTCCTTAAAAGACCAATCAAACCATGAAGATGAGCCCAAATGCCTATACATTTTTCCTCAATAAATTCGTCATTTTTGTTTTTTGAGTAAGCAGAAAATAAAGTTCTAATATGACGATATACATTATTCGCAGATTTAAAAAGAGATGGGTATTTGGTGAAATCAGGAACCGCAGTTCCAAACATTAAGTCATATGTATTAGAATTTTTTGTTCCAAACTGAAGATATTCTTTTGCAGCAGATACTAAAATATCTTCTTTGTTTTGAGATTTTGATTTTGAGATTGCTTTATAGAGTTTATCAAAACCTGTTTGAGCAATTGCTGCATACAAATCTTCCTTAGTTTTAAAGTGTCTATATGGTGCTGTTTGTGAAACATTACTTTCTTTTGCAAGTGATCTTATGCTTAACTTTGTATAACCATCTCTTTCGCAAATTTTGCTAGCACAACTGATTAATTCTTTTTTTAAATTACCGTGATGATATGACTTCATAATCCTATTATAATGTTGACACTGCTAACATAATACATTAATGTTTACAGTGCATACATTAAATTTTTTAGCTACAATTGTCAAACATGAAAAGAATTAATATTTTCCAAACATTATTTTTATTTGCATCATTAAACGTTGGTGCAATTGAGGTTTTAGAGGTGAAAATATTGAACTCATATTCATTGAGTAAACAATTCCCAGGCAAATTACTACCAATAGAACAATCTAAATTAGCATTTGAGATTCCTGGGAAAATTAAGATCATCGATGTTGATGTAGGTGATGAAGTGCAAGATGGTCAAATTCTTGCAAAACTTGATGATAGAGAGGCACAAGCTAGATTAAATCAAGTCAAGGCTAGTTTTGATTTAGCAAAACAAGTTTTTAACAGATTTCAAGATTTAAGACAGCAAGGACATATATCAGTTCAAGAATTAGACAAAGCACAATCTGACCTAACAATTGCAGAATCAGAGTATGAATTTTATAAGGTTAAACTTGAGCAAACTAATCTTATTTCACCATATTCAGGAATTATTCAAAACAGATTTTTAGATAGCGGAACTGTAATTAATCAGGGAGTACCTATTCTTGAGATTGTTGATTCAAATTATGTTGAAGCACATATTTCAGTTCCAATTATTTACTTGAATGATATGAAAATTGGGGCTGAATACAACTTTCAGGTTGATGGAAAAGATATTAATGCAATATTCTCTAGATTAGCTCCAATGTCTCCTGGAGGATCAGATAGTAGGCTGGCAATTTTTAAATTCACAGAATTTATAAGCCCAGGATCAATTGCAAAACTTAATTTAAAGATTAACAAAAAATCACGAGGTACATGGGTGCCCTTGAGATCTCTGTCTCAATCAGATCAAGGATTGTGGGCTTTATATACCATAGATGAAAAAAATACCGTTATTAGAGATCTTGTTGAAATTGTTTATTTTGAAAACGAGTATGCATTTGTAAAAGGTACTATACAAGATGGAGATCTTATTGTTCTTGGTGGAGCGGCTAAGATTATCCCAGGTAAAAAAATAAACTAAATATAATGAAGTTTATAAATATTTTCTTAGAAAGACCAAGAATATTATTTCTAACCTTGGCATTTATTCTTTTATCAGGCATATCTTCATTATTTAGTGTTCCAATTCAAGAAAATCCCGAATTGGCTGAGAGATGGGGTAATGTTGGAGTTTTTTATCCTGGTGCATCTCCTGAAAGAATTGAGACCCAAGTAATTAATGATTTAGAAATTAAGTTAAGAGAAATTGTTGAAATTGACGAGTTGGATTCAATTATTTCTCAAGGATATTCCAAGACTCATATCGAGTTAGAAGATAGTGTGCCTCCAGATAAAATTGAGGAAACTTGGTCAAGGATCCAAGGAAAGTTAGATCAAATTATTCCACCTGATGAAGCAACCGTAATTCTAAATAGAACAGCAGGACCACCAATCACTCTCGAATATATTATTGATTGGAATGGAGATGGAGAACCTCCAATAATTATGATGTCTAGACTGGCACAACAATTAAAAAGAAAATTAAGCTCTATACCTCTTACAAAAGAAACTGCTGTTTATGGAGAAACTGATGAAGAAATAATTGTTGAAATTGATTCGGCAAAAATGTCTTCTTTAAACCTAACCTATGGCGATGTAGCTAACTCAATTCGTTCTTTTGATAACAAAAAACCTGTTGGAGTAATTTCAAATAATAATTCAGAGTTCTTAATAAGACTAAAAGACAATATCAATTCTCCACAAAAAGTTGGTGAAATTCCGGTTAAAATCATAAATCAGTCTGAGATTATTAGACTTCAAGATATTGGTAATATTTCAATTGAGCCTGCTTCGCCTGTAGAAGATATTTTTTTATATAACGGCAAACAAGTAATTTCAGTTTCTGCAACTGGAACTATGTCTCAAAGAGTTTATGACTACGTTGATAGAGTAGAGGCAGTTGTTGAAGAAATGAGACAAGTTCTACCAGAAGAATTTTCTATTAATAGGATATATGATGAATCGATTTATGTCTCTTCAAAATTTAGTGAGTTAATAAAAAGTTTTTCCATTGCAGCTTTTTTTGTATTAAGTTTAAGTTTTCTATTATTAGGAATTCGACCTGGATTAATTGTAACTGCTATCTTGCCATTCTCGGTTTCTTTAGTTTTATTAGGATGCCGACTAATTGGACTACCCTTGCATATGACCTCTATCACCGGAATAATCATCGCCCTAGGCTTATTGATAGACAATGGAATTATAGTTGTTGAGGATTATAAATTTAGAAGATCTCAAGGATTATCTGTAAAGGAATCAATTAACGAAACTTTAATCCAACTAACAACTCCATTAGCAGCTGCAACAGGCACAACTGTATTTGCTTTTATGCCAATTGTTACGGGTGAGGGATCAAGTGTCGAATTTGTTGGCGGACTTGCAATCACAGTAATTATGTCAATCATCGCATCACTTGTACTGGCTTTAATAATGGTGCCAGTTTTGATGAGTTATATGGAAAAGATACCTTATTTTGCGAATATTAAGGTCCATGAAGAAGGCTATAGAAATGAGAAGCTCTTAAGAAAATATAAAACATTTTTAACTTGGGCTTTTGAAATTCCCCGAAGAGCAATCTTAGTATCGATTTCTTTACCGTTTTTAGGTTTTTTATTATTTAACACCATTGATAAAGATTTTTTTCCATCAAGTGACAGAGATATGTTTAGAGTTCATATAGACTTGCCTGAAAACTCATCCTCAATAAAAACAGCAGAAAAAGCTAAGTTAATAAGAGAACAAATTCTACAAAGTGACTTGATTGAAATAGAAAAAGATTATTGGTTTGTAGGAAGGTGGATGCCCAGAGTCTTAATGAACATTGTTGGTGGCATGGAAAAAACTGGATCAAATAATTCAGCTCAAGCAGTTTTTTTTGCAAGGGATTACTATGAAATGATTGATAAGCTTCCAGAGCTCTCAAGACTTATAGTTTCGAAAAACCCTGATACAACTATATACATAGATAGTTTTTATTCAGGACCTCCATTTTTTTCAGATATTAGATATGACATTTTTGGTGATGATGAGAATGTTTTATTAGAACTTGGATCCGAGTTAGAGTTGATAATTAATGATGCACCTGATATTAGCCATACCAGATCAGAAGCAACAAGTTCAAATACAAATGTTGAGTTTGAATTTGATAGTTCAAATATTTCCTTAGCAGGAAAGAATACTGAGTTAATGGTAAATGAGTTGTTTGCAGCAAACAACGGACTTGTTATTAGCTCAATGTTAGACTCAAATATAGAAATTCCCATTAGAGTAAAAGGATTAGTAAATTCATCAGATATAACTGGTGATAGTAGTTCAATTTCAATATCAAATTCTGATAGTATTGATTTTATTGGGAACTATTCAAAGACCTCATTGAATAAAAGCCCGAGCACTATAACTAGAATTAGTAGTCAAAGAGTTAACATAGTTGAAGGCTGGGTGTGGACCGGAACCCTTGCTTCTGAAACGGAGTCTTATATTCATGATGAAGTTGAAAGATTTAAAAAAAATCTCCCACCTGGGTATTCAATAAAACAAAGTGGAGAAGCTGAAGTTAGGGGTGATTCTCAATCTCAAATCTGGTCATCAGCAATAGTTTATATTTTCTTTATAACAATTGGATTAGTTTTTGCTTTAAATTCTTTTAGAGAAACAGCTTTAATTTTATCTGTTGCATTTTTATCAATGGGACTTTCATTCGTAGGTTTGATAGTTGGATTCCAAAATTTTGGCTTCATAGCAACAATTGGAGCTATAGGTTTGATTGGCCTATCAATAAATGATTCGATAATAGTCTTATCTCATATCAAAGAAAGAGCCAGAAAATCATTAATGACAAAATCTGATCTAATTGAGGTTGTTATAAGATCAACAAGGCATATCATTACTACATCTTTAACAACCCTAGGAGGGTTTGTACCATTAATATTTGCTAGTATTTTCTTCAGACCTCTTGCTTGGGCAATGAGTGTTGGCGTCCTAGGTGCAACATTAACAGCTTTGTTATATATACCTGCAATGTATATATGGATGAAAAAAATCACTGATTAAGGCAATCCTTAGAACAATAAAACTTACCAAATTTTTTTAATAATAAATCTTCATGTACATAGGTGCCACACTCATCGCATACAATCATTTCATTGGATGACTTTGCCTTTTTTTCTGAAAATAAAACTGAGGATATATAGGACTTAGCTAGTTTTACAAGAATAAAAATTATAATTGGCGCTACTAAAGGTAATATCTTAAATATCACTAATCTTTATCAGAATTTTTAGGCTTTGATCTATTGAGGAAATTCCAAGACCATGACTCTTCATTTGATATTTCTTCTAATTCTCTATTTGGATAATTAGTCTTTATAACTTTTCTTACATCATCAAGAAGTTCGTTATATCCAAGTTTGGCATAACTAACTTCAAGGATTTTAAGTGCTCGAAAATTTTCACTAGAGTTTGGTATATTTTCAATGACATAGTTTGCTCTTCTAATTGCCCCAACATGAGCATCAATTGTTAAATAATAATCTGCTGCTACTAATTCATTTTTTGCGATCATATTTCGGAGATATACATTTCTTTGTTTGGCATAAGGGATATATTGACTATCCGGAAATCTAGTAATAAATTCAGTTAACTCGGCAAAAGACTCCTTAGCTCCAGATATATCCCTATTAGAGATATCGGTATTAGTATACCTAATAAGCAGATCTCTATCTCTTGTATAACTTGAAATGCCTTTCATAAAATATGCATAATCTATATTGGGATGACGTGGATGAAGTCTGATAAATTTCTCAGCTGCAGCATGAGCCGCTTCAGTTTCAGAATTCATAAAATGTGCATAAACCAGTTCAACTTGAGCCTGTTCAGCATATTTACCAAAAGGGTATCTATTATCAATTGCTTCCAATGCCTCAATTGCTCCAAAATAATTTCCAGACTCCATTCTGGCTTGTGCTTGATCGTAATATATCTTTTCTGGTTGCTCAATTTCTTCACCATCCGACTTACACCCCACTAGAAATGTTATTACTAATAGATTGAGCAAAAGGAATTTATGATTTAATTTTGAAAGTTTCATTATTAGATTGTTAATTTTACCTGCATAATTACATTTTGGTCCTTAAAACATGAAATTAGAGTAATTTTTTTTTAATAAGTTCATATGGAAATAGTAAAAAAAGTTCCGCCAGAGTTATCTAATATTAGATTTGATAAAGCATCTTCTGAAATTTTTAAAGATTTTTCTAGATCTCAATTAAAAAAGTGGATTATAGATGGAAGGGTGCTCTTAAATAACGAAATAGCATCTCCAAAAGATATTGTTAATCAAGATGATGAAATTTTAATAAATCCGATATCAGAGAATAAAATTGAGTGGGAACCTCAAGAAATTAAATTTGAATTAATTCATAAAGATGATAATTTTCTAGTAATTAATAAGCCACCTAATTTGGTGATGCATCCAGGTGCAGGTTGTAATAATGGCACCTTGGCAAATGGATTACTATTTCGTTTTCCAGAACTTAAACTATTGCCAAGGGCCGGCATTGTTCATAGATTAGATAAAGACACATCTGGGATTTTATTGGTAGCTAGGACAGAAAAATTTAGAAATCATTTTGTAAACCTCTTGCAAGACAGAAGAGTTAATAAAATTTATAAAGCCCTTATTGTAGGAAAGGTTATTGGAAGTTTTGAGATAACTGATGCAATTGGAAGAGATAAAAATAATAGAACAAAAATGTCAGTCAGAGTTGATGGTAAAGACGCGCATACATTTGTAAAGCTTGATAAAAATTTAGGAAGCTATTCATTACTGGATGTATCAATTAAGACTGGCCGAACACATCAAATAAGAGTCCATTTAAGTAGCAAAAAACTCCCAATCATTGGAGATAAGACATACAACCCCTCAAGCAATATAGCTAAAGGAACCCCTAAGGTTTTAACAGATATAATTAGAGATTTTCCAAGACAGGCTTTGCACTCATATCATTTATCTTTTGAAGACATGGATACAAATGAGACTCGCACTTTCGAAGCCCCAATACCAGACGTCATAACAAATTTATGCAACATATTAGAAAAACATATTTAAAATTTTCGAAAAAACTTGTTTTTATAAGCAAGATTAATGTATAAATCCTTTTCTTAGGCAATAATTATGAAATTAGCAGGAAATGATATGTTAATTCAATCCCTGGTAGATGAGGGTGTTGAATTTCTTTTTGGTTACCCTGGTGGGGCGGCTTTGCATATCTATGATGCTATTTTTAATCAGAATGAATTACAACATATTCTTGTTAGACATGAACAAGGAGCAACCCATGCAGCTGACGGATATGCAAGAGCTACTGGTAAGCCAGGAGTTGTGCTTGTTACATCTGGGCCTGGTGCAACAAATGCAATAACGGGTATAGCAACAGCTTTTATGGATTCAATTCCAATGGTGGTCCTTTCTGGTCAAGTTGCTTCGCATCTTATTGGTACAGATGCATTTCAAGAAACAGATATGATTGGCATATCAAGACCAATTGTTAAACATAGTTTTAGTATTGAGAGTGCAGAAGAAATTCCTAGAGTCATTAAAGAAGCATTTCACATTGCAACTTCAGGTAGACCCGGCCCTGTTGTAATAGATATCCCTAAAGATACCACTGCTCCAGATAAACTATTCAATTATGATCCTCCTAAATCAGTAAAAATTAGATCCTATAATCCGCCAGTTGAACCTGATCCAAAACAAATAGAGAGAGCTATTTCTGAAATTCTTAAAGCAAAAAAACCAGTCATATATGCTGGAGGTGGAGCAATTAATAGCAATGCATCTGAAGAATTATATGAGTTAAATGAGTTATTAAATTTTCCTGTCACAAATACTTTAATGGGATTGGGTGTATATCCTGCTAGTAAAAAAAGATTTATGGGTATGTTGGGTATGCATGGGACATATCAATCAAATATGGCCATGCATAATGCTGATTTAATTATTGCTATTGGAGCAAGATTCGACGACAGAATAACAAATACACCAGATCTATTTGCTCCAAATGCAAAGATAATTCATTTTGATGTTGATCAATCTTCTGTTTCAAAAATTATTGAGGCAAATATCGCAGTTTTTGGACAAGTGAAAAACTCACTTAGGGAAATAAATAAACAATTAAAAGAAAAAATTAATTTGATTGATAAAAATAAAATTGAACCATGGTTAGATCAAATTGATGAGTGGACCTCACTTCATGGATTAAATCATGAGCTTTATAAAGAAACTTCTGATAACAATATGATAATGCCTCAGTCAGTAGTTCAGCATGTTTATCAGATAACAAATGGAAGTGCTTTTGTCACTTCAGATGTTGGACAACATCAAATGTTTGCAGCTCAATACTATCACTTTGATAAACCTAGATATTGGATTAATTCTGGTGGACTAGGAACAATGGGGTTTGGACTGCCAGCAGCTATGGGTGTTAAATTGGCATATCCAGACGAGGAGGTTGTTTGTATTACTGGTGAGGGAAGTATACAAATGTGTATTCAAGAACTCTCAACATGTACTCAATATAATTTACCAATAAAAATAATCAATATTAATAATGAAGCATTGGGAATGGTTAAACAATGGCAGGATATGAGTTATGGAGGACGACACTCCGAGAGTACATATCAAAGCTCCCTCCCAAATTTTATTGAATTAGTTGAGTCATATGGTCATGTAGGATTTAAAATTGAGAAAAATTCTGATCTAAAAGAAACCCTAGAGGAAGCATTTTCAATAAAAGATAAATTAGTCTTTGTAGATGTATATGTAGATCCAAGTGAGCATGTATACCCAATGTTAGTTGCACCTAACGGAAGTCTAAAAGATATGTGGCTTAGTAAAGATAAAAAAGTATGATGCAAAGAAATATATTAGTGATTTTAGAAAATAAACCTGGTGCGCTTGCAAGGGTTGTCGGTCTTTTCCATCAAAGGGGATACAATATCGAAAGTCTTCATGTTGATCCTGTTAAAGATGTAGAGAATTATAAAGAAATTGAAGATTCACTAGACTTAAAATTACAAGAAAATGAAGTGTCTAAATTATTAATTACAACCACGGTAAGTGATAACCTTTTAAGACAAATCTTAAGACAAATTAATAAATTAATTGATGTCTTGATAGCAAAAGAGGAAATTTAATGAAAATATATTACGACGATGATGCTCAGATAGAAATTATAAGAAATATGAAAGTTTCTATTATTGGATATGGTTCTCAAGGCCATGCTCATGCAAATAATCTTAATGATTCAGGAGTAGATGTTACAGTTGGGCTAAGAGAGGGATCTTCATCTTGGAAAAAAGCTCAAGATGCTGGATTAAAAGTCAAATCAGTCTCTGATTCAGTAGTCGATGCTGATATGGTTATGATTCTGGCACCTGATGAGTTTCAAAAAGGAATATATGAAAATCAAATTAAACCAAATTTAAAGTCCAATGCAATTATGGGATTTGCACATGGATTTAATATACATTTTGAAAAAATTATTCCAGAAAAAAGTAATAGTGTAATTATGATTGCACCAAAAGGTCCTGGACATACTGTAAGAAGCACTTTCGTAAATGGGGGTGGTGTTCCATCATTGATAGCAATCTTTGAAGATGCAACATCTGGAGACTTTTCTGCAAAAGAAATTGCCTTGTCTTATGCCAAGGCAAACGGCGGCACTAGAGCCGGAGTTCTTGAAACAACATTTAAAGAAGAAACGGAAACAGATTTATTTGGAGAGCAGGCTGTATTATGTGGAGGTATTACTGCACTTATAAAGGCTGGCTATGAAACGCTTGTTGAAGCTGGCTATAGTCCTGAAATGGCATATTTTGAATGCTTACATGAAACAAAATTAATAACTGATTTAATACAAGAGGGTGGAATAGCAAATATGCATTACTCGATATCAAATACTGCTGAATATGGAGACTACCTTAGTGGTCCAAAAGTAATTACTGAAAAGACTAAAGAGGCAATGAAAGAAATATTAGACAATATTCAATCAGGTAATTTTGCTGATGATTTTCTCAATGATTGCAGACAAAGCAATGATGGTTCTGGAGGACCATTTATGAAATCTAATAGGAAATCTACAGCAGATCATCCTATTGAAAAGGTTGGCAATGAGCTGAGATCTAAGATGAAATTTCTTAATTCTGAGAAACTTGTAGACAAAGAAAAAAATTAGTAAAAAAAAAGCTTTCTTCTTATATATAACTCCGTTAGAATACGTTTCCCGACCACCGAGTCGGTTAGTTCTTTAACATATTTGGTTACTCGTGTGGGTGTTCAAAATACGAGATAAAATTTAGATTTTTTATTTAAAAATCAAAAGACATGATACTAATTGAAGAGTTTGATCATGGCTCAGATTGAACGCTGGCGGTAGGCTTAACACA
>ERZ802826.64-NODE-64-length-33527-cov-21.9671_pt1 | contig 33527 bp, 25 predicted proteins | sample MGYA00345651_ERZ802826 | MGnify/ENA primary metagenome ERZ802826 (study PRJEB30503, sample SAMEA104212371) | marine metagenome | biome: Westerlies Biome; feature: [SRF] surface water layer (ENVO:00010504) within the epipelagic zone...; material: water (ENVO:00002006)...
AAGAGAAAAAATATAAAAAAGATCTCTTAGAAAAAGTAAAACAAGATGTTGTAATCGCTCAAAAAGATATTCTTGAGCTTGAAGCAAAAGTTGGATTGAGCATAAAAGAAATCAAAGAGATTAATAGAAATATGACCATGGGTGAGACTAAGATGCGTCGAGCTAAAAAAGATATGGTTGAGGCTAACTTAAGACTAGTAATTTCTATTGCAAAAAAATATACCAATAGAGGATTACAATTCTTAGATCTTATTCAAGAAGGAAACATAGGTCTTATGAAAGCGGTTGATAAATTTGAATATAGAAGAGGATATAAATTTTCTACTTATGCTACATGGTGGATAAGACAAGCAATAACAAGATCAATTGCTGACCAAGCAAGAACTATAAGAATTCCAGTTCATATGATTGAAACGATTAATAAACTCAACAGAGTATCTCGTCAGATGATGCAGGATATGGGAAGAGAACCAACTCCAGAAGAATTAAGTAAAGAGCTTGATATGCCTGAAGATAAGGTAAGAAAAGTTTTAAAGATCGCAAAAGAGCCAATCTCTACAGAAACGCCAATCGGAGATGATGAAGATTCAAGCCTAGGCGATTTTATTGAAGATACTGTCATAGAATCACCATTAGAGAATGCAACTGAAGAAAGCCTTCATTTTGCAACTGATGATGTCCTTGCCTCATTAACTGCTAGAGAGGCTAAAGTATTAAGAATGAGATTTGGTATCGGAATGAATACCGATCACACCTTAGAAGAAGTTGGTAAACAGTTCGATGTAACCAGAGAGAGAATAAGACAGATTGAAGCTAAAGCCTTAAGAAAGTTAAGGCATCCAAGTAGATCAAGTCATTTGAAAAGCTTTTTAGACGAATAAGGCTATTTCCAATCTCCTTTTCTTCCCGAAAGGTCCCAATTAATTCTACTCCACATTAATTCAATTCTTCTTTCAATATATCTTTTAGCAAAAAAAGTTGAATAATTTGATATCGGAAAGAATGCCTGAGACCCAAGACCATCAATAATTTTAATTATTAATTTATCATCTTCTTTTTTAAGTACGAGATTATGAGGTATTAAATTTTTGGTAAAAACTAGATGCGTTCTTAACCAGGTATGAAATTCTTCTATTGATTCTCTAACCTCATTAGTAATTCCGTTCTCAAAAAGATAACTCTCTAATGTCTCTGCTATTTCAGTCTCACTTTTTATAAGTTCAGTCTCTGATGCAATCCCAAGACTGGTTTCTGTCATTCCATACCACTTTGCAAGATGCTTCCATAGGTCAGGATCATCTTTTTGAAGCGCCTTCTGGCCATAGGCTTTTTCTTCTCTCAAGTTATCATCAAAGCTATCTTTTGATCTTAGCTTTTTATACCAAGGCTTATTCTTGATTATTTTTTCAAGCAATCCAGCATGAACAACCTTGAGGCATCTATTGGGATTATCAGGATGAACAAAGCATTTCCTATTTCCACCTTCGGCAAACGGAGTTATCCCTTCCAGATTAATCATAATTAGATAATAGCCTATCAGTTTTATATGAAAAGTTTAAAGACTTCCTTAAATAATTAATTCTTATATAATTACCGCTCTTTTGTTCATAAGAACATTGGGCCTGTAGCTCAGTTGGTTAGAGCAGTGGACTCATAATCCATTGGTCGGAGGTTCGAGTCCTCCCGGGCCCACCATTTTAATTGGATAAAAAAAGATAACATACTTGTCAATAGCCTTTATATGGAAAATGATTCTGAGTAGCTTCCTAATGTCTAGTGTTCACATAATGCTAAATAAGACTCATAATAGGTAGGCATACATTATTAAGGGAGCTGAAAATGAAAATAAAATTTTTCTTATTTATTTTATTATTTTCTAATTTAGGATTTTCAAGTTATAAATTAGAAACAGTTTTAGATAACTTAGATGATGCTTGGAGTTTTGTATTCTTAAGTGAAGACACTATTTTATATACTGAGATGCCTGGCAAGTTAAAAATTGCCTCCTTATCAGACAAATCTATAAGTGAAATTGATAATGTTCCAGAGGTTCAATATGCCAGCCAGGGCGGGTTATCAGAAGTAGTGCTAGATCCTGATTTTAAGTCTAATAAAACTATCTATCTAAGTTATTCAGCTAAAGATGAAAACAACAAATCAACGTTATTTTTATCATCTGCTCAGCTTAATGGAAATACTTTAGAAAATAGTAAAGTTATCTTTCAAGCTAAAGCGCCTAGAAGAGTTCCAGTCCATTTAGCAGCTAAAATTGGTTTTTTAAGTGATGGTACTATTTTATTGACCAGCGGTGATGGATTTGATCATCGAGAGAAAGCACAGACTTTAGATAATCACTTTGGAAAAATTGTAAGAATAAATAAAGATGGATCCATTCCATCAGACAATCCTTTTGTTAATGTTATGGGTGCTCTTCCCGACATATACTCATATGGACACAGGAATATGCAGGGACTCGTTGTTACAAATTCTGGAGAAATATACGAGCATGAGCATGGTCCTAGAGGTGGAGATGAAATAAACCTTGTAGAGCCATCACTCAATTATGGCTGGCCAGCTATAACTTATGGCATAGATTACTCAGGAGCTGTAATTAGTCCATTTACTGAAAAAGAGGGCATGGAGCAACCACTGTTGCATTGGACGCCGTCAATCGCACCATCGGATATGATTTTCTACGATAAGGATATATATCCTGAATTAAAAGATAGTTTTTTAGTAACCGCATTAGTTTCAATGGATGTTAAAAAAGTTAATTTCATGAATGGCACTAACACTCAAGAAAGTTTATTTTCTGAACTAAATGAAAGGTTAAGAAATATTGAGGCATCTCCAGGTGGAATAATATATTTACTTACAGATGGACCAAAAGGCAAACTAATAAAAGTCTTACCAAGATAACCATGAGAATAGCAAAGTATCCATTCGCAGTTCTTTCGGCAGCCCTGTTTACGGTGATGTTAATAACACCGATTTCATCAATATCAAATTTAATGTGGTTGTCTTCGGTTGATATGCCAGTAGGATTATTTTCATCAATAGAGGTCATTTTATTTGATTTCCAAAGATTGGGAATTGGCTTATATGCTGTTGTTGTGATTGGATTCGCAATAGCCTTTACTATTGCTGGTTTAATTTCTAGATTTACATCATTAGGCGGGAAATATTTATATGCCATTGCTGCTGCTGTTGCTATTGGTACAGCAATATTTTTGATGGTTGAATTACTATTTCAAACTGAGCTATTGTCAGGAAACAGAACAATTATAGGAAAGATTCTTCATTATCTAGCAGGTTTTTTTGGAGGCTACTTTTACTACCATTTAATTGCTGTAGATAGAAAGTATACGTTTGTTGTCAGATTTTTAGGTATTTTATATGCATACCTATTGCTTGGTTTATCGCTTCAGTGGATTTTTACACCAGTCTTAGCGGCAGCTGATTTTGGCTTTATTTTAAATGAACTACCAGATGATGCACAAAATGCTCTTCTTAGAGATTTCACATCCTTTTTCGTTGCTACTTTTTTATTTTCTTTACTTGGAGCAATTACATTAAATCCAATATGGTTTCTTTCTGCTGGAATAGTTTATTTTGGAGCTGGAATATTTAATTTAATGGCGATCTACGTTCATGGAACAGACTTTAATCAGATATTTATTTTTGAATTTATATTAGGTGCTTGGCCTTCAGCTTTGGCAATAACCATTTTTCTTAAAGAAAGAAATAATTAAACCAAAGGCACTATTGAATTATTTCTTTAATACTTCAGCATACACCTTGCTTGTTCCATCTTTAAAAAGAATAAGAACATCATAAGGCATAAAACGATCACCAACTTCCATACCAGGCGAACCCAAAGGCATTCCAGGCACAGAAAGACCAATAGCATCTGGATGATCTTCTGATAGAAATTGAGTTATGTATTTAGCTGGTATATGGCCTTCAAAAATATATCCTTCTGAAGACACGGTTGTATGACAAGATCTGTACTGAGGCTTAATATCATACATTTCTTTGATTTCATCGAGACTAAGATGATCTTGAGTGGTTGTTGTAAAGCCATTGCTATTTGCATGTTTAATCCATTCTTTGCAGCATCCACAAGTCGGACTCTTATGAACTAATAACTCAGTTTTAGGGCTTTCAGTGTCAGTACTGTAGGCTTGAGTGCTATAGGCGCTAGTTGATAAAACAGCTGTTGCTAATAAAAAAATGAAGGTATTAAAATATTTATTGTTCATTCTATTATTTTATAGACTATTTAAAAAAAAATGCACAAAAATTAATTTAAATTATTAAATAAGTTAAAATGGCTTATGGATTATATTACTTATGCGGTTCCATTTTTTTTATTAGCTCTGCTAATAGAATTAGTATATGGAATTGCAATAAATAGAAACACTTATAGATTAAATGACGCTATAAGTAATTTATTTATGGGCACACTTCGAACTGCTAATAAACTTATTATTATAGGTGCTGCAGGATATGTTTTTTATTTAGTTGAAACTCATTTTTCTTTATGGAGAATGGATGCTTCATCACCAGCTACTTGGATTTTTGCGTTTATTATTTATGACTTCTTTTATTATTGGTTCCACCGAATAAGTCATGAGAGACAAATTTTCTGGGCATCTCATGTTGCGCATCATCAAAGTGAGGATTTCAATCTCAGCACAGCTTTAAGACAGACCGGCACTGGAGCATTTGTAAGTTGGGTTTTTTATATACCAATGTTTGTAATAGGAACTCCTTCTTACGTATTTGTTAGCGTCGCATCATTAAATCTTATTTATCAATTTTGGGTTCATAGCGAACATATTCCAAAACTTGGCTGGTTTGAAAATTATTTTGTTACTGCTTCAAACCATAGAGTGCATCATGCACAAAACGAGAAGTATATTGATAAAAATTATGGTGGTGTTTTTATTATCTGGGATAGGATGTTTGGAACTCATAAAGTAGAAGATGACAATGAGGCTTGTATATATGGAATAAGAGGTACCTTAAATACATTTAATCCTATATGGGCCAATCTTCATATTTATATGAAAATTGGAAAAGAAATGTGGCTTTCGAAGGACTGGAAAGAAAAGCTCTATGCACCATTTGCTAGAACAGGTTGGATTCCAAAGAGTTTTCCTGAAAAAGTAGCAAAAGATAATTTTAATTCACAAACGTTTAAAAAATTTGATCCTGTAATCAGCAAACAGATAAAGCTGTATAGCTTATTCCAGTACCTATTCATAACATATATTTTTCTTGCATTTATTCAAAGCGGTTACTTAAATTATTTTCAGTTATGGATAACGATAAGCATGATGGCGTTTACCATGTTTTCTACTTCTATGTGGCTTGATGGGAAAGAAGCAATGAAAATAGAATTGCTAAGATTAGCTTTATATATATTAATTGGAGTCTATGCATACCAAGAAACTTCTCTTGCCTCTATTGCACTAAGCATTCTTATTTACTCAATAATAAATATATTACTTTTACCATTTATAGGTAAATTTCAAAGGATGTCTGAGCCTCAGCTAAACAACTAAATTCATAATTAGACTTACTTCATTTATATGGCAGAATTGAAGGATGAAGATTTATTTATTTTTAATTTTGATATTTGGTATTGTTGGCTGCATTCCATTCATACCAATCATATAAACAGTATATATTCGCTAATAATTTCAATTCAATTGAAATATATTTATCAATAATAATTAATTCTTTAGAGTAAAAAACCACTTGTAATAACTAAATAGATTGGTGTTTTTTTGCATGATGAAATCTTATCAAAATTTTGATTTACAAAGTAAAAAAAATGTCGTTTAATCAATTTATATACAAATGTCATACATTTTCTGGGGAGGTAATATGACTAATCCAAATCATCCAAGTGTTGATCAAAGTGATCGTGAAGTACCAATTAATTTAAGACAAAGTGGCAGAACGCCAACGGAACTTTTAATCTCAACTCGTGTAAGAAAATCACCCTTTTGGGCGCTCTCTCATGAAGCTGGTTGCTGGAGAGCAACTGTTTATAACCGCATATATCATCCGAGAGGATATGTTAAACCTGAAGATGGTGGCGCTATGGTTGAATATGAAGCGCTGGTTAATCGAGTCACAATGTGGAACGTTGCAGTTGAAAGACAAATTAGAGTTAAGGGCCCAGATGCAGAGGCTTTCACAGACTTTGTAATTACAAGAGATGCTACAAAAATTGAACCAGGTAATGGTAAATACGCAATATTGTGTAATGACAAAGGCGGTATTTTAAATGACCCTGTTTTATTAAGATTAACTGAAGATGAGTTTTGGTTTTCTATTTCAGATAGTGATCTTCTATTTTGGTTGCAAGGCGTAAACATATCTAAAAAATATGATGTTGAAATTGACGAAATAGATGTTTGTCCTGTTCAAATTCAAGGACCTCTATCTGAAGATCTAATGGCAAAGTTAGCAGGAGAAGAACTTAGAGATGTTCCTTATTATGGAATTTTGGAAACTAAAGTAGGTGGAGCCGATTGTGTAATCAGTCAGACTGGATTTACTGGTGAAAAAGGCTATGAAATATACGTTCGGGATGCACATGAAAATGCTGAAAAAATGTGGAACGCTGTTCTTGAAGCAGGCGAAGAATTTGGCCTTATGGTTATTGCTCCAGCTCATCATCGTAGAATTGCAGCTGGCATTTTATCGTGGGGTCAAGATTTAGATCATGAGACATCTCCTTTTCAGGTCAATTTAAGTTACCAAGTGCCTCGAAACAAAGCAGCTGATTATATTGGCAAAGAAGCATTAGAAAAACAAAGAGCAATAATTGATGAGGGCAAAGCTCCTTTTAAAATGAAGATGGTTGGCATCACTCTTGGTGGAAAAGAGATAACAGATTATGCTCCTGATTTTTGGATAGTAACTGACACAGATGAAAATGAAGTAGGCTTTGTTTCATCCCCTTGGTGGTCTCCTGAGCTAGAAACAAATATTGCTCTAGCATGGGTTCCCTGGGATGCATCTGAGGTAGGAACTAAATATATGGTTAAACTTCCTGATGAGTATTCAGAATCACCTGGAGTAGCAGTTGATGCAGAGGTTGTTGATGTGCCTTTTAGAGAATCCGTCAATCCTAATAAAAGAGAAGTTCAAGCAGCAAAAGGATTAGATTACGCTGACTAAAAATTCATAAAGCGGAAATGATTAATTTAATTTCCGCTTAGATTTAAAAATTATGCGCCTATTAATAGTTCTATTTTTGTCCATTCCAATCTATTCTGAAAATTCAAAAATCCTTTGCGAATTAAATGGAGATTTTTCAGTGTCTTATAAAGATATTAAGAAAACATATTTAGCTGAAGGCATAGAAATTTTTAAGAACCTGGCCAGACAAACTCAACAGTCTTTATTTTTATTGAGAAGAGCTAAAACTAATTTTGCTGAAGAAGATTGGCAAAAAAACACTATATACATAGTCCAATATTGGGATGTAGATTCTAATGAGGAGATATTTAACTCTTTAACTTATACCTTGGAGCCTTCACCTGCTTGGATTAATGAAGAAGCATCTTGGAATGCTGAGACAAAAAAGACTGGTATTTCTGTTACACATACTATGAAAACAGAAGAAGAACATCCATTATTTCCTGAATATAAGGTCGAAGTATATAAAATTACAAATAGTTTCAATTGGTACACAGGCAAAGGTCAAATTGTTGGCGACATATGGCTAAAGAAAAAAGATGGTACAAGAGGCAAGAATCCTAAGGTTGAAATATCTGCAAGTGGCAAATGCGAGAATCTAGAAAAGAAATTTTAATTTATTTTAGATAAAAATATTTACATGCCTTTCAAGACAATTCACTCAACTAGCAAGAATTACTTATTTGTTCGAGCTTTTCGTAATTCTCTGTAGAGCTTAGCAAGTTTTTGCTTTTTAATAACTCTTACAGCCTTTCTTCTTAAACTAGCGAGTTTTGATTTTCTAACTCTCTCTCCTTTATTTATGTATGCTTCTCCAAAAGGACGTTTAATAACATTATTTAATAGTAACAAAAATAAATAAAAACTCTACAATACACATAATGAATATAGTTGAAAGCAACACCATTCAAAAAACTATCTTGGTATATCTCGAGGTTGACTCTCTTTACGAATCACAAAAATTAGAAAACGGATATGAGGAATTTAAGAGTTTAGCTCTTTCATCAGGTCTCCTTATCAAGAATAGCTTAAAATTTTCACAGAAATCCCCGGTAATTAATACCTTCATATCAAAGGGAAAACTAGAGAAGTTAAAAGATTTAGTTTTTGAAAGTGATGTTGATCTAATTATAATTAACCATCAACTCTCTGCCTCTCAAACAAGAAATCTTGAGAAGTACCTTGATAAACGAGTAATAGATAAAACTGAATTAATTCTAGATATATTTGCAACGAGAGCAACATCACACATCGGTAAACTGCAGGTCGAACTTGCTCAATTGAATCACTTATCCACAAGACTTATTAGAGGATGGACTCACCTTGAAAGACAGAAGGGTGGGATTGGATTAAGAGGACCTGGAGAAACTCAGCTTGAAACTGATAGAAGACTTATTGGTAAGAGAATTAAAAGGTTAAATTTAAGATTAGAAAAATCACACAAACAAAGAGAAATAAATAGATACTCGAGAAAGAAGAGCAGAAATAAATTAGTTGCTCTTGTCGGATATACTAATGCTGGAAAAACTACTTTATTTAATAAATTAACTAAAAGTTCACAAATCGCAGAAGATAAACTTTTTGCAACGCTTGATTCAGTAACAAGAAAAAATACCAATCCAGATCATGGACCTATTTTATTTTCTGATACTGTAGGATTTATTTCTGATTTACCAACACAGCTAATTGAATCATTTAAAGCAACGCTCGATGAATTAAAGTCTGCTGACATGCTATTACACATTGTTGATATTGCTGATGATGATCATAAAACAAAGATTATAGAAGTTAACAATATTCTGGAGGAATTAGGTGTTTCAAATATCCCTCAAATCATTGTAAATAATAAATGTGACTTAATTGAAAATTCAAAAATAAAATCTTTAAAGAAAAGAAAGAAAGATCAAGTATTTATATCAGCTGAAAATGAGAATGAGTTTAAGAATTTGAGATCAGTCATTAACAAAAGATTGTTTAATGGTGTATTTAAGGGCTGGGTATCAATGGAAAATAATTTAGGCAATGTTAGATCAATATTATTTGATATGGGTTGCGTAAAAGAAGAAAAGGTATCAGAAAGTGGCAAAATGTTTGCAAATATAAGCATTGGAAATAATGAGTTAAATCAATTTATTGATATGAAAGGATTTGAACTTTGTCACGTTGAAGATATACTTTTAGAAACATCAACAACTTAATAAAAAATGAGAAAACTTAATAATCTACTAGAATCAATTGCTAAACCCTTAATACCAATAACTCCTTGGTTGCTAAGATTAGGTTTAGGTACTTCTTTTATTCTTCATGGAATAGGGAAATTTCCACTTCCTCCTGAAAAGATGGTTACTTGGTTTGAGAGTATGGGTTATATGCAACCTGAAATTGTTACCAGTCTAGTTGCACTGGGAGAGGTTGGAGCTGGAGCTGGAATAATTCTCGGAGGCCTTATAAACAATCATGTTGGCAATTTGATTACAAGACTATCAGGTGGAGCAGTTGGAGTAATCATGTTGGGTGCAATTTTTATCGCCCACTCTGATTGGCTTGTTACAAAAAAGCTTTTCATGAGCGAGCAAATATTCTTATTTCTCATAGGACTATATTTTGCAATCAAAGGAAATAAATAATTTCCAAGATCTCCCTAAACAAGCAACTAAGTCATTAAAAAAAATATTTATCTAAAATAATAAGAAAAAAGTAGTTGCAAATCTAAATGAGAATCATTATCATTCTCATTCATGAAAGCTACTTTATTGGTCATTCCCCTAAAAGTGTGCAGTTTTTGGATTTTTATTAATCAAAAATCTTTAGGCGAAAATAAGTAGCTTTCATTTTTTTTAAAAATTTTAAATTTAAAGAGGATAGTGAATAAAATTTCAAAAAGATTTTTTGATGATATCTCCCCAATATTTTTTATTGGTATTCTTTTAGCATCATCATTTTTTGTTAATGTAAATGCAGCCGATGAAGAGGTGGTTGAATCTGTAACCATCATAGGTTCTAAAGATGATTTAAAAGACTTAGCCGGTTCAGGTGCAGTAGTTTCAAATGAAGACCTTCAAAAAGCAATGGACACTGACATTCAAAAGATTTTGACTGCTGTTCCAGGTATTTATATGAGAACTGAAGAAGGTTATGGCTTAAGACCTAACATTTCTATTAGGGGTACTGCTATTGAGAGATCAGCTAAGGTTACAGTAATGGAGGATGGTGTGCTAGTAGCTCCATCACCCTATACTTCATCTTCAGCTTATTACTTTCCAACAACTGGAAGAATACATGCTGTTGAGGTATTAAAAGGACCTGCAGTTGTATCTCAAGGGCCTCAGACTATTGGTGGTGCAATCAATTTAATTAGTACACCTATACCAGAAGTAAATTCAGGTAAATTTGTTCAAGAAATTGGTCAAAATGGTATGGCAAGAACTCATGCATATTACGGTGCTAGTCAAGGAAACTTTGGAGCATTAGTAGAAGTTCATGAGCATTCAAGTGATGGTTTCGATTCAATTGCTAATGCAGGTGGCGATACAGGCTTTGATAAATCAGACTTAATGATTAAAGCACGATACACTTCTGGGAATCATTCATTAACTTTTAAAAGAGTTGATATAGATGAAAATTCAGACCAATCATATGTAGGCCTTACCCAGTCAAGCTTCAAATCTAATCCTAGAGTGAGATATGGAGCGACAGCATATGATGAAATGATGAATGATGGAGAACAAACATCATTAACTTATATTGGTGATTTTGATAACTTTGATGTTGTATTTACCTCTTGGCAAAATGATTATCATAGAGATTGGTTTAAAGTAAGTGATTTTAATAATGATAAAGAGCATGGAGAGCAAGACGACATAAATGAGCTCATAAGTGCAGCAAACAATGGTAGTACAAATGCACAAGCTATTTTAGATGGTAAATTGCCCGTTGAAATAGAATACAAACATAACAACAGATATTATACGAATGAAGGGTATCAATTTACTGTTTCTTCAGAAATTGGAATACATGCTCTTACATTCGGGTATAGGGACATGGAAGATTCTGAAAGCAGAATCCAGGCTCATGAATATTCAGATCAGGGAGCTGATGGATCATTATCTCCTCTATACGGCTACGTCGGATTAAGCGGGAGTAACAATAGATTAAGAGAATCTAGTGCAACTTCTTACTATCTAGAAGATACAATGGACTTCGGAAAACTAGCCTTAACAGTTGGCTTTAGATCAGAAGAATACGATCAACGTCATAGAAGATGGGGTGAAGGAGCAGGACCAAACCTTACTGCAGTTAGAATCACTAGCGTTAGAGATACTTTCGCTGAAAATGATCATAATACTTCAAGCATTGGCGCTACCTATGATTTAAGTGATACAACAACTTTAGTTGCTGGATTTCATGAAGGAATGACTCCAATGTTTGGAGCTGACCCAGAGGAAGCAGACAACATGGAGCTTGGAGTAAGATATTCAGAAGGCACTACAAATATTGAAGCATTTTACTTCGCAAGTGATTACTCAAGATTAGCTGCTGAATGTACTTTAGTTAGTGGCGCATCATGTGATGCAGATGAATCTGCAGTCTTTAGTGGTGGTGAAGCTGAAGTATCAGGTCTTGAGTTTAGAGGATCTTGGATATTACAAGGCGACAATGGCGTTATGTATCCAATTTCAGTCAATTACACAAGTACTGATGCAACATTTAAAAATAGCTCCGACAGTGATTACTTCGGAACTGTTGCGGCTGGAGATGATCTTCCATACATACCTGATTCACAAAGCTCTATTATTGTAGGCTTTATAAATGATAATGGTTTAAGTGGTAATGCAAGACTTGTGAATGTTGGAAGTTCGTGTTCACTTGCTGCTTGCGGAACTTATAATGAAATAGAAGAATCCAGTTATCTAGATTTAAATCTTAGAAAAGCTTTAAATGATTCAATGAGTGTTTATCTAATAGTTGAAAATACACTTGATAGCGAAGATTTAATTTCAAGAGCACCTTCAGAAGGAGCGAGATCACAAAAACCAAGAACAATGAAAGTTGGTTTTTCCTATAATTTCTAAGTAAGATTTGGGAGAGGGGTGCAGTAAATACCCCTGAGAACTAAAGGGGCGATTTATCGCCCCTTTTTTTTAATATAAAGTAAAATAGTATTATGAAAAATTATTTGAAATATGACGATGTTAAGATTTTTAAATATGATAATTTAATTCTTGCCGTTATATACACTATTGGCCACATATTTGTGGCAATGGCTTGCAATAGAATAATAACTGGTGCAACTTTAGATATGGCAGCCGTAGATGCCTTTGTAGAGCCTGTTATTAATGGTTTTTGGTTTTATTTTCTTCTTGTCTTTCTAAAAAGTAAGATTATTATCAGTATAGATTCTAATAAAATAAAATTTTTAAATAGTGATAAAGTCGGAATATATTTAGCTGTAATTTATACTTTTGGCCATATTTTAATTGCAATGACTTGCAATAGATTATTGACTGGAGCCCCATTAAACCTTGCAGCAATAGATGCACTAGTTGAGCCAATAATAAATGGATTTTGGTTTTATCTGTTGTTTGAGATAGTTAATCAATATAAAGCTAATATTCATTCAGGGGCAGCTAAGAGTAGTAAAAATCCTGCAAATTCCAATCTAACACCTTCTAAATTAGCTCCAATAAATAATAAAAAGAAAGAAGATTAAATAGACAAAAAATTCTTCATTAAAGTACAATATTGCAACTTAATGTGGGGCTATAGCTCAGCTGGGAGAGCACCTGCTTTGCAAGCAGGGGGTCCGCGGTTCGATCCCGCGTAGCTCCACCATTTTTATATACTTTTAATACTTTTTTTTTAAATCATTTATAGTATATTTATATAAATAACTTTTTTTTAACGCACATTTTAGGAGCAAGTTAGATATGGCTGAAAAAGTAGAAGGGAAATGTCCTGTAATGCATGGCGCAATGACAACTCACAGTTCAAGTGGTACATCAAATAAAGATTGGTGGCCAAACCAACTAAACTTAAATATATTACATCAACATGATTCAAAATCTAACCCGATGGATGAAGGGTTTGATTACCGTGAAGAATTTGAAAAAATTGATTACGCCTCACTTAAAGAAGATCTAAATAATTTAATGACAGATTCACAAGAATGGTGGCCTGCAGATTATGGAAATTATGGCCCTTTCTTTATAAGAATGACATGGCATGCAGCAGGTACATACAGAAATACAGATGGAAGAGGTGGTGGGGGAACTGGTGCACAGCGTTTTGCTCCCTTAAATAGTTGGCCTGATAATGGAAATTTAGATAAAGCTAGAAGGCTTTTATGGCCCATCAAACAAAAGTACGGAAAACAAATTAGTTGGGCTGATTTATTAATTTTAGCTGGAAATGTTGCAATTGAATCAATGGGCGGAACTACATTTGGATATAGCGGTGGAAGACCAGACATATGGGGTCCTGAAGAAGATATTCATTGGGGTTTAGAATCAGAGTGGTTGGATAATAAAAGATATAAAGGTGAGAGAGAGTTAGACAATCCTCTTGCTGCAGTTCAAATGGGTTTAATTTATGTAAATCCTCAAGGGCCAGATGGAAATCCAGATCCTTTAGCAAGTGCTCATGACATAAGAGAAACATTTGGAAGGATGGCAATGAACGATGAAGAAACTGTTGCGCTTGTTGCTGGAGGACATACATTTGGTAAGTCTCATGGTGCCGGCCCTGAAGATAACGTTCAAACAGAACCAGAAGGTGCGCCACTAGAAGAAATGGGTTTTGGATGGTCTAGTACATATGGTTCTGGAGTTGGAAGCGATACTATTACAAGCGGTATTGAAGGCGCTTGGACTGCTAATCCTACTCAATGGGATAATGGATATTTTGATTTATTGTTTGGATATGAATGGGAGTTAACAAAAAGTCCAGCTGGTGCTCATATTTGGCATGCTGTTGGTCAGACAGAAGAAGATATGGCTCCTGACGCTGAAGATGCAACAAAAAAAGTACCAACTATGATGACTACTGCCGACATGGCTTTAAGAATGGATCCTAGTTATAACAAAATCTCTAAAAAGTTTCATGAAGATCCCGAATATTTTGCTGATGCTTTTGCAAGAGCTTGGTTTAAACTTCTTCACAGAGATATGGGGCCAAAAACAAGATATATGGGTCCAGAAATTCCTGAAGAGGAGTTAATTTGGCAAGATCCTGTTCCTGCTGGTAGCAGTGACTATGATATAGAAAAAGTTAAACAAATGATTTCTGAATCTGGTTTGTCAATTCAAGAAATGATTGAAACTGCCTGGGCAAGTGCTTCAACATACAGAGGCTCAGACATGCGAGGTGGTGCAAATGGATCAAGAATTAGATTAGCTCCTCAAAAAGATTGGGAAGCTAATAATCCAAGTCAGTTAAGCAAAATACTTGATATATATGAAGCTATTTCTACCAAAACAGGAGCATCGATTGCTGATGTTATTGTGCTAGCTGGAAATGTAGCTATTGAAATGGCTTCTGGTGTTAATGTTCCTTTCACTCCTGGACGAGGTGACGCAACTCAAGATCAAACAGATATTGAATCATTTGAGGTTCTTGAACCAAAATCAGATGCATTTAGAAACTATCATGCTCAGGGTGTTAACACTGCACCAGAAGAAATCATGCTAGATAAAGCTCAACTTCTTGGACTAACTGCTCCTGAAATGACTGTGCTTGTTGGTGGAATGAGATCACTTGGTATAAGTATGAATGGGTACGGAGTTTTTACTAAAGATTCCAATAAACTAAGCAATGATTATTTTAAAACTTTGTTAGATATGTCTGTCCAATGGAAGCCAAATGGAACCGGTAACTCTTATGAAGGTTTTGATAGATCGAGCGGAGAAAAATTAAGAACAGCATCAAGATCTGATTTAGTTTTTGGATCTAATTCTCAGTTAAGGGCTATTGTTGAGGTATATGCCGAAGATGATTCTACTGAAAAATTTGTTAAAGACTTTGTATTCGCTTGGAATAAGGTTATGAATGCAGACAGATTCGATATTCAGTAAATTACTTAGCTTTTAAAATTTTTATATTTGTTAGTGACTGGAAAAAATATATTCCAGTTACTATCAAAATATTAAGAGCAAGATGAACATTAAATAATTTTGTAGATATGAGCTCTAGATTTAATAACTCGTAATAATTTATTCCAAATAGACCAATCACTGAAAAAATTAAAATCATTTGATACATAGATCTATTTCCCTGCATCAAGTGACCGCTTAATGTTGCCAATGTTATTACAGATATCCCAAATAAAACTATTTCAAAGTATGAGTGTGATGATGCAAAAAATAAAACAGTATAAGGAACGATTGTTATAAAAAACATTTGGACAATTCCAAAGAATTTAACATCTGGACTTATTTCAGGATTAAATTTTTTATAAAAATCATTTGGATTTTTTTCTTCAATACAGTCTTCTGGCCTCCAATATGTTTTTGAATACCAAACTTTTAACTTATTCTTCCAGGATTTAGTTTTGATAGTATCTTTTATCATAATTGATAAAACTTGGAAGTTTGCCCATATAGGATTCCAGCTCTCCAAAGGAGTTGCTGTTCCATAAACTGGTTTTATATCTGGTTTTTCAGCAATATAGGTACCAAACATTCTGTCCCAAATTATAAATACACCCCCATAATTTGCATCGATATACTCTTTATTTTTTGCATGGTGTATTCCATGATTCATAGGTGTTATAAATATTTTTTCTAAAAACCCTAAATGGCCAATATGTTTTGTATGCACCCAGAATTGGTAAACTAAGTTTATACCCGCAACAGTTACAAATACTTCTCCTGGAACTCCAAGCATAATCATTGGCATATAGAAAATCCATTTCCATAACCAACCTGTACTTGTTTGCCTTAAAGCTGTTGAAAGATTAAATTCCTCTCCATGATGATGAACACTATGAGTAGCCCACAAAATTTTAATTTCGTGATGCATTCTATGCATCCAATAATAGGATACGTCATATAGAAGAAATGCAACTATCCAGGTAATTGGATTTTTTACTGAAAGTAATTCTAAACTAAGGTAAGAACTTATATAAACAAATATAACGCTTTGAACACCAAGATTTAGCATCACCGGGAATCTGCTAATCATTCCAATACCAATACTAGTGAGCGTATCATTTAAGCGATATGTATTTTTACCAACATATAAGCCGTAGAAATATTCAATTACAATCAATAAAAAGAATCCTGCAATTGCAAACGTTATCACTGCTGATTTATCGGTAATTACTTCCATAATGTCTTGATTATATTAAATTTAGGTTAATGTTGCTTTTAAATATACTAAAGCACCTAGTACATTACCATATTCTCTTTTATCTTCAAATACACCAGCAATATTTGCAAGTTTTAGTCTATCTTCTATACCAGTTCTTATAACTGTATTCAAAGAAGACCTACCTAAAAAATAGACTTTAGTTTCGTTACATAACATCGCATTGAGATAGGAAATAGTCCCTATCACTTCCCCAACCATATTTGAAATTGAAGCGGCAATATCCTCTGGTGAAGAGCTATCTAAGTCTTTAGCTTTTGCAAAATTTGAAGCTGTGATTTCAGGATGCAAAGAACCTATCTCATTTACAACATCTCCAATTAAGCAATCTAACTTGTTTCTATCACCTCTGATTGCTAATTTTTCTATCTCATCAGGATTTTTATGCCCAATTAAATATTTTGACAATCCTTGCAAAGTACCTCCACCAACTGAAATACCACCTAGGTGATTAAATTGACCTTCATTATGATAAACACAAGCCGTACCAGTACCAGAACTAATCACAACAAATGGCTTATCCTTTAAGTTATATATTTCAATTGCCCCATACCCTATTGCATCTACTTCATTTACTTTTGTGATCTTAATATTTTTATACATATCATTTAAATCGCTTGATTTTCCACCAGTAACAGCAATGTTTTTAATTTCATTATGTTGAATGCTTATTGTCTCGAATATCTCTTCAATAAAACTCTCATTTATTTTTTGAGAGGGAAATGTAAAGAATTTTTTCTTGGAATAACAATCAACCACAACATCTGTATTTGTAATTCCAAAGTCAAAAGCTACATTCATTAGAACTTAATTAAATTAAAAAATTATTCAGTGGAACCTTCAGCCCAGGACATGGGTATTTGTTGTTGAGGGTTAAATACTCTAATTCCATCGACAGGATATGCATTCGATGCAGCAGTTATTTCTCCTTTACTCAAATATTCACTCGGAGTTAATCTAAATACATCTAGGCCCCTAGTTATCTCAGTTCCATAAATAAAACCTTCATAATAATATGTGGACCAATACCCGCCTGTAATTAAGATATCTTCTAGTATTGGACCTCTATCAAAATACGCAATCTCTAGAGGATTTAAAGAGTCAGTAAAATCCATTATAGAAATACCTCCCTGATACCAAGCTTGAACAAATATATCTTTATTTGGGACGGGAATAATAGAACCATTGTGCGCAACACAATTTTCAGTCTCTAATTGAGGGGCAGGCATCTTGTAATGGCTTCTAAACTCTAATTTATTATCAACAATGTCATAAATTGCATCTGCTCCCCAATCCAATGGATCCCAAGCACGACATCTTGCTCTTCCTCCGCCTCCCCATTCATCTGTAAATATGACCTTTGTACCATCATTATTAAAGGTTGCTGAATGCCAATATGCAAAACCTACATCTGTTACAACATCGATTCTTTTGGGATTATATGGATCAGAGATATCAAATAATATTCCATTTCCTGAGCATGCACCCGCAGCAAGATTCGCAGATGGAAATACTGTTATATCATGACATTGATTGGTTGTATTTGTATCTTGAGTATCATCTCCATGATCTCCACCTCTCCATAGACCAGCAATATTCCCAGTTTCTAAGTCTGTGAAAACTTTTGGACTTTTTACAATTTTTGATTTTGATGGATCATTAATTGGTATTTCAATGACATCTATTGAGAAATAGGAGGAGCCACCTCCATCCCAACCAAAACAATCAGCCTTTTCTTCGTTGTCTCTGACACGCCCTGTACCTGAATTGTAAACAATTATCTTGCCCTCTTTTTTTGATGAAGATACAACAGAGTGCGTATGTGAGCCTCTGCATGTTTGAACAGCTCCTACTTGCCTTGGTTGATATAAATTAGAAATATCAAAAATTCTTATTCCTCTAAATCTTTCAGGACTCGAATCTCTATTTACTCCTTCTAAACCACAATCTATTCTGCTTCTATTTTCTTCAACTGACATAATTAAAAGATTTTCTACTATAGAAACATCGCCTTGACCTCCAGGACAAACCACTGACGAAACTAGATTTGGAATACCGTTTTCGTTAAGTTCATAGATATTAAATCCATGATAACTTCCAGCCACTAAAATATTATCTTTGAAGGCCATATCAGTGTTGGCAAAAGACAGCATTGGCGATCTTAAGGATCTAGAAATTTCTGCAGTAGTTTTATTTTCATTATCTTCAGTTAAATCTTCTGAACCTTTTTCAGCTGGATTTTCTGGATCAAAAAAACCTGTTGGCTTTTTAAGAGATGTTACTAGCTCCATATTTAAGATAGCCTCTTCAGCAATGAATAAACCCGCTGCTAAACCAGATCTAGGGTCGTCCGATAAACCAACCAATAGAACATTCATTCTTTCTATTTCAACACCTTGATCATTTATGAGATCAGAAACAAATTCATTTAAAATTGGATCATATGCATTTCCCGGATATTTTTTTAATTCTTCAACCATTTCTAATGCACCATCATGGTGATTAATCATTAATTGTAAAAATAGCCTGTCAAAGTCGGTACTCTTAGAATTTCTTAAATCATCAAGCTGTTTTGGAGTTGCCATTCCTTCCATATTCATAGATGCGTGCATCTTATGTTCTTGATGGCTACTATTTTCAATATTTTGAAATTCATCTCTATCTTTTAGCCAGCTTTCCATAAAATTAATCTCATCTTTCTGTGAGGCATCAATTCTTTTAGCTAGATCCAGTATCGTTTTATTATTAGTTCTGATATCAGCCATCTCAGACATTAATATTGCTTGTTCATGATGAACAATCATCCCTTGAAGAAATTTAACATCAGCATTTATATATGATGTATTTGCAATATTTGTGGCCTCAGATTCATTTAAAACTTTTGATGGGTATCCAGGAGCTCCAGGTTGAATTATTGGAGCATTCTCATTGTTGCTAGCTATTAATAAATGACTGGAGAAAACTAGAATATATAAAACTCTAGATATCTTTATAAATAAATTATTTTTTTTCATCTTCTGATATCTCCTCTGATTCACCTTCGATAATATTCGATTCTTTTTTATTTTTACCAAACCTTAACCATAACCAGGACCATTTCATCCTTTGCGGTTGTTCAAACGATTCTATTTGTTTTTTTGATGCTCTAATCCTTAAAAGATAGAAAAAAATTCCAAAAGCAAAAATACCAAGAATTAAAATAAAAGGATTTCCAGATAACACTATCTAGATCTAAATTTAGCAAGAAGTCTTAAAATCTCTATGTAAAGCCAGATGAGAGTTGTAACTAATGCCATAGCACCAAAGTATTCCATATATTTTGGAGCGCCTCGTTCAGCTGACTGTTCAATAATATCAAAATCTAAAACAAGACTTAATGCAGCAAGGCCAACTACAAACAAAGATAATCCTATGGAGAAATTGCTTGAACCAGAAAGTATTTCTGGAGAAGTTCCAGTAACTAAGGTGTATATGAACGCACCAATATAAAATAACATAATTCCAAATATCGCAGAACATAGCATCAATACAAAATTCTGACTTGGTTTGACGAGACCAGATTTGTATAAAAATAATAATGTTGCGGCAACACAGAATGTTAAAGAAACAGCTTCTAAAACTATTCCAGGAAACATTGTTTCAAAGGTAAGAGATATAGAACCAATAAGAAAACCTTCTCCAGCAGCAAAAATGAGCCAAGTCCTTGGAGCTAAGTAAGGTCTGGGATTGACTATAAAGCCTATAAAAGGTATCCATAGACCAAACGTAATAAAACTTGAAACAACAGCTGCAAAGATTCCAATAAGAGTTACCAAATCAATTAATGGACCAGAGAAATTCCAAGAAATAGTTGCAGTTGATACTAAAACGGCAAGCATTATTGCTGTTTTATTTACTGCACCATCTAAGGTCATTCTTTCAGATCCAGCAGAAGCCGAAGCATTAAATGCTGAAGATCTAATTACAGGATTTCCTGACTTTCCAAAGGTATCTAACGCAGCATGTTTTGACATTTTTAAATTGCCTCTGGGATTTGACCGAATTTTTCTAAAGGTTTCTTCATCTCAGCCCAGTCGCATTCAAAATCATCAGGAGCTTTTTCATATTCAAGCAGCCCTAGAGCTTCAAATTTTGGCCTTACAGTATCGGTTAAAAGTCCAATTCTTGATAGATTTGGTATAACTCTTGAAAATAAGAAATTTCTAAACATAGCAAACGATGCTGTACTCATTTGAAATTCTCTTGCTTCTTCTTCTGTCATGTTTAAGAACCTTTGTTCAGATTTTGTATTTATTAGTCTTTCTCTTGAGATTACACATGCTTCATATGCAAACTGCGCTCTTTCTTCTATTTCTTCTGGTGAAAGTGTTTTAATAAATTCCTCTAAATAATTAATTCCAAAAGTTACATGCCTGGCTTCATCTCTGACCACATAATGTAAAAGTTGTTTTAGAAGAGGATCTTTTGTAATAGATTTAAGCATTTGAAAAGCAGCAAGTGCCAAACCTTCAATAATTATTTGCATTCCAATAAATTTTAAATCCCATCTCTCATCAGTAAGTATTTTATCTAGTAATAATTTCAAAGAGGGATTAATAGGGTAATGGATGCCAATCTTTTCCTGAAGATACCTATTGAAGACTTCTACATGCCTAGCTTCATCAAAAGTTTGAGAAGCAGCGTAAAGCTTTGCATTGTAAGTTGGTGCACATGAAGCTAATTGGGATGCTACTAATAGAGCGCCTTGTTCTCCATGCAGAAATTGGCTCATTAATTCTGCAGTATTATGTCTATCAAATAGTATTTTTTCTTCCTCGGATAGATTTTCATAAGCTTCTAAACTTTCATGAGGAAGTTGTTCATCGGTCTCCACTAATCTTTTGTCTGCAGGGTGGGTGTAATCCCAGTTTAGATCTATAGAACCATTCCAATTGAGTTCTTTGCCTAATTCATATAATTTCTTAATACGATTATCTGAAATAGAATAGTCCCAATTATATGAACCAGTAAGAGGGGTCTTAAATATTTCAACAACATCCTCAACATTGTTTTGAGTTAGATTAAGATCCTCATCAAAATAAATTAAATCTTCCGGAGGTCCGTTTTGCTTACGAATTTTCATAATTTTATATCTCTTTTTGTATAAATATGCGTGAATAAATATGAATCACTATTTTATAATAATTGCTAATCATTGAAAAGTTTTGTTAATTCATCAAGTAAAACTTCGCCAAGTTCTTCAGCCCTATTAATTGTAAGTGCATTCCTATAATATTTAGTTACATCATGACCAATTCCTATGGCTTGAAGTTCAATTGGACTGTCTTTTTCAATTTTTTCTATTATTTCTCTCAAATGATTATCTAAGAAATCTTCTCTGTTCGATGATAATGTACTATCGTCAACTGGCGCACCATCAGAAATGACTATTAAGATTTTTCTTTCCTCTGGTCTCTTAAGCAATCTATCGTGGGACCATGCTAGCGCCTCTCCATCAACATTTTCCTTAAGCAATCCTTCTCTCAACATTGCACCAAAGTATTTTCTTGACCTTCTCCAACTATTATCAGCACTTTTATAAATAATATGCCTTATGTCATTAAGTCTGCCAGGATTAGAGCGATTACCATTTATTATCCATAATTTTTTTGAATCGCCTCCTTTCCAATGTTTAGTGGTAAATCCTAATATTTCTGTTTTAACCTGACATCTTTCAAGTGTACTCCCAATTATGTCAGCACAAATAGCAGCCAAACTGATTGATCGTCCTCTCATCGACCCTGAGTTGTCAATCAAAAGAGTTACCACAGTATCCTTAAAATTATTTTCAGTTTCCTGTTTAAAGCTTAGCGGATAAGTTGGGTTTGCAATTATCCTATGCAATCGTGAGTTATCCAAAATACCTTCTTCTAGATTGAAATTCCAACTTGTATTTTGTTTAGCAAGCAAAAGTCTTTGCAGTCTATTTGCAAGCTTTCCTATGGTTGAAAGATGTGGCTTGATTAGGTTATCCAACTGATTTCTTAATCTTAAAGATTCATCATTTGTAACCAAATCTTTTGCTTCAATAACCTCATCAAAATTTGTAGTGTATATAGAGTAATCCTTATTAACTTCTGATTTAAATTCATTGTTAGGATAAGCAAGAGCATCTAGCTCCTCTTCGATAGATGTATCATCAATATTATCTATAGCTTCTTGAATATCAACGTCAACATCTCCATTAAAATCTTTAATATCAAGATCTTGGTTTTCATCAGAATCTTCTTCCATTTCTTGTTCTTGATTTTCAATATCATTTGAAGAGCCAGGAGCATTTTCTAATTCTTCTTCGTCTTCATCTTTACTTTCTTTAAAAAGCTCAAGATTTTTTAAAAATTCAAGAGAGTATTTTTGGAATAACTCTTGGTTTGAAAGATTATCAATAAGGTCTTTTTTAATAAGGTTAAATGAATCGTCAATTTTGTATTTTTCAGTAAATTTATTAAGGATTCTTTTGGAATTTTCATTCATTTCAGGAAATAAAGACTCCTTTAACCATAGATTCGCTCCATATGATAAAAAATTAAGAGATTTTTCGTCTTCAAGGCTATTACTTCTTGCATCGGTATGATCCGATATATTTTTAATTGAACCTTTGTATTCATTACATCCAAGTAACTCAACTCTGGATATTTCTAATTCGTTAAATATCATTCTGGCAGGAAGAGTTAGTTGAGCTTGACCAATATCTTTATGAAATAAATGCCAAAATGCCTGAAAGTCAGACTCTCCTCTCCATTTATTTATATCTTTTGTAGATCTTGGTGCAGCAGGCACAATAATATGATTTCCGATTGGAGGTCTTTGCGAGAGACCTGTATTAGAAGTGATTTTTTTGTTTTTTGAAATTGCTTTTACAGTTGATACTGCTGCTTCATGCAATCTTTCCCTGTTCTTTGTCCAACCCATTTAAATTTATTTATCTATCGAAGTATTTTCTATTTCTATATCAAAACATCTTTGAAAGTATTCTGAAATAATAGATTTTTCGATGTCATCACACTTATTTAGAAACGTTAGTCTGAAGGATGAAACAAGGTCCTTAAAAATTTTATAGTTCTGACCCCAAGATATTACAGTTCTTGGTGACATGAGAGTAGAAATATCACCATTTGCAAATCCTGCTCTAGTAAGGTTAGCAAGCTTGATCATATTCTTTATGATTTCATTATTTTTAGAGCCTTTAAGATTGGTTAATTTTGAACTGACTACTCTGAATTCCTGAGCAGGATCTAAATAGTTTAACGTCGATAATATATGCCATCTATCCATTTGCCCTTGATTAATTTGTTGCGTTCCGTGATACAAACCCGTCATATCACCTAAGCCAACTGTATTAGTTGTTGCAAATAATCTAAACGATGGATGTGGGTTTATAATTTTATTTTGATCTAAGAGAGTTAGTTTACCTTCAACTTCTAGTATTCTTTGAATAACGAACATAACATCAGGGCGGCCAGCATCATACTCATCAAAAACTAAAGCGACAGGATTTTGAATAGACCACGGAAGTAATCCCTCTTGAAATTCAGTAATTTGTTTACCGTCATTTAATTTTATTGCATCTTTACCAAGAAGATCGATTCTACTTATATGACTATCAAGATTAATTCTTACACACGGCCAGTTTAATCTGGCTGCTATTTGTTCAATATGTGTAGATTTACCTGTTCCATGAAAACCTTGAATCATCACTCTTCTGTTGTGTTCAAAACCAGCTAATATAGAGAGCGTAGTATCTTTATCAAATACATAGGAATTATCTATCTCTGGAACCCAATCTGTCTTATCTTTAAATGCTTTTACACTTAGTTTTGAATCAATATTAAAAACTTCTGAAACATTAACTTTGTTTTCAGGTTTTTTTGGCAAATTTATTTCCTTATTTATAGTCATTTTTTTAAAACATGATTTTGGACTGCATATCCTACCTTTTGAGCGTTTAAAGTTCTAGTTTTTTTCTAAACAATGTAAGATGTTATTTTAACTATTAGATAAGACAATGTCAGAGAGACTGAAGAATAAAGTTGGATTAATTACAGGTGCAGCTCAAGGATTGGGAAAAGAAATGGCTAAAATCATGATTTCTCAAGGAGCAACAATGGTAATCACAGATATTAATGAAAAATCACTTGTTGAAACAGCAGAAGAACTATCATGTAAACATATGGTCATGGATGTGACTAAAGAAGATCAGTGGAAAAATGTTATTTCAAATATTGAAAAAGATATAGGATCATTAAATATATTAGTAAACAATGCTGGAATTGGCGGAGGTGGCGATGTTGAATCTACTGATTTAGAATCTTGGCATTTAGTTCACAGTGTAAATTTAGATTCAGTTTTTTTAGGATGTAAATTTTCATTACCTCTTATGAGAAAATCTGGAAATGGCTCTATTATTAACATCTCTTCTATGTCTGGCATAGTAGCTTCTCATAATATGTCAGCATACAATTCTTCAAAAGCAGCGGTTAGACATTTATCTAAGTCTATTGCTCTACACTGCGCAAAATCTACAAATCTTGTCAGATGTAATTCAATTCATCCTGTTTTCACTAGAACAGCAATGGTTCAAAGTATGATTGATGCGGCACCTGAAAGAAATATTGAAGAAAAATTAGTTCAACAAATTCCACTTAGAAAACTAGCTGAACCTATAGATATTGCAAATGCTGCACTTTTTTTAGCCTCTGATGAATCTTCATTTATAACTGGTACTGAGCTAGTTATTGATGGCGGATTAAGTGCAACATAACAATGAAAGCTAAACCCGAACTAAAGAGAACTCTTGGTTTATTTAATTTAGATCAAGTTGATAGGGACATCTTCAGCTGGACTGGAAAAAACGTTGGCTTTAAAAGAATATTTGGCGGTCAGGTTATGGCACAAACATTAGTAGCTGCATATAAAACTGTGGATGTTCAGCACTTTGCTCATTCATTTCATTCATACTTCTTAAGGCCTGGAGATATGAAAAAACCTATTACTTTTATCGTTGACAGGATAAGAGATGGAAGAAGCTTCACAACAAGGACTGTAAAAGCTCTACAAGAAGGAGAGGCCATATTCAATTGTTCTATATCATTTCAAAAAAGAGAAAAAGGATTAGAGCATCAAATTGATATGCCAGATGTACCGGAGCCTGAGACATTGAAAAGCGAATTAGAAATGAGAGCAGAAGCCCTTAAAGAATTAAATATGGATATAAAAGATATGCCGATGTTTATAAGGCAAAAAGAAATTGAAATGAGGCCAGTTGAAGAGCAGAGTTATTTTAATCCTAAAAGAATGCCTCCATATAAAAATACATGGATTAGAGCAGAGGGAACCATTCCAGATGATCAAATCTCTCAACAGGCATTCCTTTTATATATATCTGATATGGGTCTATTAGGAGCCGCAAATAATTCTGTAGGAGTAAATTTCTTAACTAAGAACTTCCAAAATGCTAGCTTAGATCATGCTATGTGGTTTCATAGAAAGGTTGAATTAGAAGGTTGGTTTTTATACACAATGGAGAGTCCAATTACTAGAAATGCTCGAGGTTTTTCAAGAGGATCTATATTTTCAAGAGATGGAAAATTGATAGCCTCTTGCACCCAAGAGGGTCTTATTAGGCTTTGGAAAGATTAATACTCTCTGACAAGATCAGTTAAATATTTTACGCTGTCAGGATTTATATCAGGAGTGATGCCATGCCCAAGATTAAAAATATACCCTGGAAATTTATTAAAGCTATCTAATATTTTATAAGTTTCTTGCTTAATGAAATCTCTAGATTCCAATAAAACCTTAGGATTAAGATTTCCTTGAATCGCTACTCTTCCGTTCGCAGCATTGATGTTAAAGTTCTGCATATTCCAATACAAGCTAATACAATCAGCTGACGTATTAATAAGAGTTTCTGTGTCACACTTTGGATCTCTTGAAAAAAGAATAATTGGAGTTTTTGAAGTTACTGGGTCTTGTTTTAAAGCTAAAATCAAAGATTCTATATATTGCATTGAAAAATCTTTTAGATCATCACTCTCTAATAAATTTGCCCAAGAATCAAATATCTGTATAACATCTGCGCCTGCTAAAACCTGTTTTCTTAAATATAAAAAACATGCATCTGTAAGTCTTGAAAGAAAAAAATGAGTTTCATCTTTATTTGATTTTATGAACTCAGTAGTTTTCTTAAAATCCTTTGAAGACCTGCCTTCAATTGAGTATGCAGCCAAAGTCCATGGACTTCCACAGAATCCAATTAAAGGTATATCCTCTGGCAATGAGTTTTTTATATTAGATACGGCTTCATATACATAATTTAAATCGTTTGGATCGAAAGTATTTAGATTATTTATATCTGAAGATGTTTTAATTGGATTTTGAAAAACGGGTCCTTTACCCTCAACGAAATTTACACCCAATCCTAGGGCATCTGGTATTGTTAAAATATCTGAAAATAAAATTGCTGCATCAAGCTGAAATGCATTAATAGGTTGAAGTGCCAGCTCACAACAAACTTCTGGATTTTTGCACATATCAAGAAAGTTCTTAAAATTTTTTCTTACATTTCTGTATTCAGGCATATATCTTCCAGCCTGCCGCATGTACCATATTGGAGGAACATCAAGAATTTCTTTTTTCAATGCCTTAAGAAATAATGAATCAGAATCATTCATGAAACGTATTTTATAATACTTTTTCCAGCTTCTCTGCCTTCCCAAATAGCAGTAACAACTAAATCAGATCCACGCACCATATCACCGCCTGAGAAGATTTTATTATTTGAAGTTTGAAATTTATACTCTTGTTCCTCTTCGGCAATCACTAAGCCATTTTTCTTAGTTTCAATATTAAAATCATTAAACCATGAAGCAGGGCTAGCTCTAAAACCAAAAGCAACGATTACAACGTCAGCATCATAAATTTTTTCTGAACCTGGAATTGGTATTGGTACTCTTCTTCCGTTTTGATCAATATCACCCAATTCAGTTGTTACAGTTTTTACTCCTTCCACCTTTTCATTACCTAAAATATCAATAGGTTGAATATTAAAGTCAAAAATAACTCCTTCCTCTTTAGCATTTTTAACCTCTCTTCTAGAGCCAGGCATATTTTTTTCATCTCTTCTATATAAACATGTTACAGATTTAGCGCCCTGTCTAATAGCAGTTCTATTGCAATCCATGGCAGTATCACCACCCCCAAGGATGACTACTTTTTTTCCTTTAAAATTAATATGTTCTGCTTTACCAGTATCCATATTTAGCAACTTTTTTGTATTAGATATTAAATAGTCAATTGCTTTATATACCCCGGGTAGTTTTTCGCCCTTAAAACCACCTTCAAGAGAAGTATAGGTTCCCATTGCAAGGAATACAGCATCATAGTCGTTATATAATTTTTTAAAAGGAACATCCTTTCCAACTTCTTTACCTAAATGAAATTTAATGCCCATTTCTTCAAGAATTTTTCGTCTTCTCTGAACCACAGATTTTTCTAGTTTAAATTCTGGGATACCAAAGGTAAGCAACCCTCCAATTTCATCATTCTTATCATAAACATGACTGTGAATTCCTGATCGAGTTAAGATATCTGCGCATGCTATACCAGCTGGTCCTGAGCCAACAATAGCAACCTTTTTATTAATCCATTTTCTATGAGATAAATCTGGCTTCCAACCCATCTCAAAAGCCTTCTCAGTAATATATTTTTCAATTGAACCTATGGTTACTGCCCCAAATCCATCATTTAATGTGCAGGCGCCTTCACACAAACGATCTTGTGGACAAACCCTTCCGCATACTTCTGGCAGGGCGTTAGTAGAGTGACATAAATCAGCAGCTTCTAGAATATTTCCTTCATTAACAAGTTTGAGCCAATCTGGTATGTAATTGTGGACTGGGCATTTCCATTCGCAATAAGGATTGCCGCAATCAAGACATCTATGAGCTTGATTTGAAGCTTGGACTTGGTTGTATTCGCCATAAATTTCTACAAAATTAATTTTTCTTTCCTCAGGTGCTTTTTTTGTTGGATCAAATCTGCCTACGTCTAAAAATTGAAAATTATTATCAAGTTTTTCAAAAGAAATATACTCATTTCTCTCTGATATATTTTTTTTATTTCCAAACGAATTTTCAGTACTCAATATTTCCTCTTTCCACTCATAAAGCCTTTTTTTTGCATCATCAAGATTTGATATAGGCGAGAATGACTGAGTTATATATTTTCCATTGACACGAATTTTTCCATAAAAGTAGGGTGATCTTGGTTGAGTGAACAACAGAAGACCTTTCTCAATTCTATATTGCTTATTTTTATTAGTCATTTTCAAAGTGCGAGTATGACATAGTATGACACTTTTTGTTTGAAAATGACATTATTTTTGTTAGAATATAATCCGCACAACTCTAAATATGACAAAACTATACAAAGAAAATGATTTTCGCGATAACTGTGGCTTTGGTCTTATAGCCTCAATAGATGGTGTTCAATCTAGAAAAATAGTACAAGATTCAATAGATGCCTTGGTGAGCATGACTCATAGAGGGGGTATAGGATCTGACGGAAAAACAGGAGATGGGTGCGGTTTATTAGTCGATGTCAATTCAGATTTTTATATAAAAACAATTCAAAAAGAACAAAAAATAAAGCTACAAAATAGATTTGCAGTGGGCCAACTTTTTTATTTCCAAAGTATTAGTAAACTTATTCCTCAGATAGATCGTATTTTATCAAAAGAGGGACTAACTCTGATTACTCATAGAGAAGTGCCAACTGACAAAAGTATATTAGGTAATATAGCTCTAGACTGCTTGCCAAATATCTATCAGCTATTTATTGAATCTAATGATAAAAATTTATCAGAAGATAAATTTCAAACAGCCATTCTTCAGGCAAGAAAATTCATAGAAGAAATATATCTAGATGATGAAAAATTATATTTTTGTAGCATGTCATCTAAAACAATTATCTACAAAGGGCTTATGCTTCCAAGTGACATAAACAATTTTTATCTAGATTTAAAATCAAAGCATTTCAAATCATCAATATGTGTTTTTCATCAAAGGTTTTCAACTAATACAAGCCCTAGATGGCATTTGGCGCAACCTTTTAGGTTGCTTGCACATAACGGTGAGATTAATGCGATTCGAGGAAATAGAAACTGGGTTAAGGCCAGATCCAACCTCTTTAAAACACCACTTATACCTAAGATACAAAAGTTTAAACAGATCGTTAATGAAGATGGGTCTGACTCTTCGGCACTTGATAATATGATTGAGGTTCTTGTTAAGGGTGGCGTTGATATTTTTAAATCAATAAGAATGGTTCTTCCTCCAGCATGGCAGAATACTCAACTGCTCGATCCTGACGTGAGAGGATTTCATGAGTTTAATTCTATGCATATGGAGCCATGGGACGGACCAGCAGGAATAGTTATGTCTGATGGTGAATGGGCAATATGTGTTCTTGATAGAAATGGACTTAGGCCAGCAAGATTCCAAATAGACGATAACAAAGTCATAACAATTGCATCTGAAACTGGAGTTAGGCCGCTTGATGAAAAAAATGTAACATTTAAAGGAAGGGTATCTCCAGGAGGAATAATTGCAGTTAATACAAAAACTGGAGAAATATTTTCTGAAAAACAAATTGATGACAGGTTAAAAAACCGAGCTCCTTACAGAGATTGGTTAAAAGAAAATACTATTTATGTCGAATCAAGTTTAGATAAATATGAAGGACCTGGATTAAAGAAAATTGATTCAGAACAATTTAATGTATCGTCAAAACTGTTTTTATTATTTAAAGAAGAGAGAACATCTGTAATTAAACCACTAGCTATAGATTCTCAAGAGGGAACCGGCTCTATGGGCGATGATACTGCTCTAGCGGTAATGAGTAAAATGCATAGACAGATATATGATTATTTTCGTCAACAGTTTGCACAAGTTACCAATCCTCCAATTGACTCTTTAAGAGAAGCAAGCGTCATGTCTCTTGAAACCTGTTATGGGCCTGAGCTTAATATTTTTGATGAGACTCCTGAACATGCAAAAAGATTAGTCACAACTTCACCAGTATTATCACATAAGAAACTTCAATCAATAATCGCTAATCCATATTTCAAGTGTGAAGAAATTAAACTTGAATACAAAAAACAAATAAATTTAAAAATTGCACTTGAAACTTTACAAAAGAAAGTTATCCAAAGTGCAAAAAACGGTAATACTATTATTCATTTAAAAGAATCTTTACCCAATAAAAATTTATTGCCAATCAATGCTTTGTTGGCTGTTGGATGTGTTCACCAACAATTAGTAAAACTAGGACTGAGATCAAAAGTTAATCTGGTAATAACTTCGTCTTCTGCAAGAGACACACATCAAATTGCATGCTTAATCGGCTTTGGAGCAACTGCAGTTTATCCATCTTTAGCATATCAAACGATATTAGACTTAACCGAGAGGAATGAATTGAAGGGTGATGCCCATGAAAATTGCGCTCGATACAGAAAGGGTATCAATAAAGGACTACTAAAAATTATTTCAAAAATGGGGATATCAACTATTTCTAGTTATAGAGGATCACAATTATTTGAAATTGTTGGCCTAAACAATGAAATTGTAGATTTATGCTTTACTAATAGCGTAAGCAGAATCCAAGGCAAAAATTTTAATGATTTAGATGAAGACATAAGAGTACTTAATGATTACGCAAGGTCTAATCTAACTGACATGAGTGTGGGAGGATTGCTCAAGTACGTTCATGGAGGCGAATACCATACTTATAATCCTGAGATTGTTAAAAAATTGCAAGAGGCAGTATCTACCGGCTCAAATGATTCTTATAAAGAGTATAAATCTTTGGTGGATAATAGACCCCCAGCAATGTTAAGAGATCTCTTAAAATTAAAACATTCAAAGAAAAAAATTGCTAAAGAACCAGAGAAATTAGAAAAAATAATCAAAAGATTTGACTCTGCAGGTATGAGTTTAGGTTCTTTATCACCAAAGGCGCATGAAACACTTGCAGAAGCAATGAATACTTTAGGAGCAAGATCTAATTCTGGAGAGGGAGGAGAAGGTAAACATAGATATGGCACAAATAAGATGTCAAAGATTAAACAAATTGCGTCAGGAAGATTTGGTGTAACACCTCACTATCTTGTAAATGCAGAAGTGCTTCAAATTAAAATTGCTCAAGGTGCAAAGCCTGGAGAAGGAGGACAACTCCCAGGTGGTAAAGTGAATAAATTAATTGCTGAATTAAGATATTCAACACCAGGAGTTACTTTAATTTCTCCACCTCCACATCATGATATTTATTCAATAGAAGATCTTGCTCAGCTTATTTATGATCTAAAACAAGTTAATCCAAAAGCATTGGTTTCTGTAAAATTAGTTTCAGAACCAGGTGTTGGTACTATTGCTTCAGGAGTTGCAAAGGCATATGCAGACCTAATTACTATTTCAGGTCATGATGGAGGAACAGGAGCAAGTCCGTTGACTTCAATTAGATATGCTGGATCTCCATGGGAGTTGGGCTTAGCAGAAGCGCATCAAAGTTTAAGAGATTCAGGACTTAGGCATAAAGTTCGCCTTCAAACAGATGGAGGAATGAAAACTGGCTTAGATGTTGTTAAAGCAGCAATTTTAGGAGCAGAATCATTTGGATTTGGAACAGGTCCTATGATAGCAATGGGTTGTAAATATCTCCGAATATGTCACCTAAATAATTGTGCAACCGGAGTTGCCACTCAAAGAGAGGACCTAATAAATCAACATTTTATTGGTGAAAAACAAAAAGTAATTAATTATTTTGAGTTTATTGCTAACGATGTGAGGCAACACTTAAGAGAGATTGGCGTTTCGAAATTAGAAGATATTATTGGACAAACTCATTATTTAGAACAGATATCCGATATTGAGGATCATTATAAAAAGATAGACTTATCTGGACTTTTAGAAACAAATTTAAATTCAAATGAATCTCATTTTTGCACTGTTAAAAAAAATAAACCTTGGGATAAAGGAAAGCTGTCTAAAAAAATTATGGTTAAGGCTGTAAAATTTATAGATAAAGAAAAGAAAGGCTCACTTAATTTTAATATCTCCAACAGAGATAGATCAATAGGAGCAAGCGTTTCTGGATATATTGCAGAAAAGTATGGTGAAAATGGCCTTAAAAATACCTTATCCTTAAATTTCAAGGGATCAGCTGGTCAAAGTTTTGGATGCTGGAATGCAAATAATTTAAACCTTACTGTTGATGGTGATGCTAATGACTATGTTGGCAAGGGAATGAATGGAGGAAGGATCGTTGTAAAAAATGAGTCTGACTATTCAAAAGAAAATATAGAAACTGTTCTTGTTGGAAATACATGCTTGTATGGTGCGACTGGAGGTGAGATTTATGTTTCAGGATCAGGAGGAGAAAGATTTGCTGTTAGAAACTCCGGAGCAAATGCAGTTATAGAAGGTGTTGGAGATCACTGCTGTGAATACATGACAGGTGGACATGTAACAATACTTGGGCCAGTAGGAGGCAATTTTGGTGCCGGCATGACTGGAGGTTTCGCTTATGTATTGGATGAAGATAGAACATTCTTTGATAAATGTAATAGGGGCTTAGTAAATTTAGAGAGAATAACAACTGAAGAAATGCAACCTCATAGAAAACACCTCAAAGAGATACTTGAAAAACATTACAAATACACTAAAAGCAATAAAGCAAAAGAGTTGTTAAATGATTTTGAGAAATATGAAGCAAACTTTTGGCTTGTGATCCCAGCAGCATCAAATATACAGGATCTTCTTAAAGCTACAACTGCGAATGCAGCTTAAGACAAGGCTTTAGATATATTTTTATAATTAAATTTTGCAGTTTTAAAAGCTTCAAATTTT